>ENA-OVFS01000059-OVFS01000059.1-human-gut-metagenome-genome-assembly--contig:-NODE-59-length-135562-cov-7.752219_pt1 | contig 135562 bp, 119 predicted proteins | sample MGYA00237763_ERZ505405 | MGnify/ENA primary metagenome ERZ505405 (study PRJEB26158, sample SAMN06016401) | human gut metagenome | biome: human gut; feature: ankylosing spondylitis patient; material... | reverse complement strand
GTTAAGGTTATGAAAATAAGGAGCAAAGCGACGCTGACACTTCGGGCCATGTTGGCCCGAAGATACGGGTTTGGGGCGAGCCCCAACAAGCCGCCTTTGTGCCACTTGTGGCCACAGAGGCATTGCTTGCCATTTAGCTATTTAGCAATATACTGCAAAAAAGATTATTGAGTTTATACAACATCTATTGTTTTACGCAATACCTCCTTAAAATATCTATATTAAGAAAATTCGCCACAAATTTTCGGTGATTTATCAATCGCTTTTCGAGTTTTTATATGTTTATGCAAAAAGAATGATATTTTTTTATATCAACAAGTTCTCTTTCTTTTTATCGTTTTAACTCAAACATCAAAACACAAAACTTGAATACCCGGTTTTTATATCAGAAAAATATACGATATATGTTGATAATTAACAATTTATTAAGTTTTATTTACCATTTTTAGATTATATTGCATATATAGGGATTCTGTGGTATACTACAGTTAGTTATAAAAAGCTCATAACCGATTAGTAAAGGGAGGGATACCATTGGGGCTATAGAGGAGGAGAATTTGAGAGAATAGTGCCTTACATAATGGTGGGCGCTAAAAAATCTGAGTTTGTTACTATGGTAAAGTCTCAAGGAGGTCATTTATGAAGAAAGGTTTGAAAAAGGCATTGGGTCTGTTGGTAGCGCTGAGTCTCATGGTAGTTGGTAGCGCATTTAGTGCTCTTGCTGCTGATTCTCCAGAACAGAGACAAACATTCAGTGTCGATCTGAATAATTTTGACGAAAGCCAGCCCTATTCGGAAACATTACATTTCGAGAAGGACGGTCAGCCGGTAACAGTGACACTTAGCTATACGCCTCCTTTAACTCGTGATCCTGCTACTGAAGGAACGTGGAAATCGGATGCATTTTGGGGTGTCGCAGGTATGGATTACAGATTTGACTTATCAAAGAGTGGTAGCCAGTGGAAAATTTCTAATGCACGTGATTTAAATACCTACTGTGTTGGCGGAACGGTTGAAGATGAAAGTTTAGCCATTGGCCGTGCAACATCTACCTCAAGCAAAGCGGCCGAAGTGACTGGCTCTATGAGAGCAAATGTAGTCGGCGGAGTAGGAACACTTTCTTTCGCTTTAAGAACGGAAGTTTTTAATGGAGAAGTTTCTACCGTATTAAATTAAGAATAATATAAGTAGAGTCCTATTCAAAAAGGTGTTGATGTAAATATGTCGGCAATGTCTATATTTTTTCTAGTTGTATGCTCCGTCCTTGGACTTGGTGTTTTATACTGTATAGCTCGAATTATAGGATGGCTATTCAATCAGATAAAAAATAATGCTGATTAAGTGAAAGCAATTATACAATTTAAAAGGGTTGTTGCAAAGAGAAAAGTAATGTTCTGTATATGGTAGATTTAATAATTGACATATACTATATATAGTAAATTGAGTCTGTTTTGTAACAACCTTTTTAAAAGAAAATTTTTAGTAACAATTAGATAGAGTAGAGGTACGTTAACCATTAACATATCCTCTACTCTATTTTTTTATTTTTGCCTCCTATCTACGACAAATTTTGCAAAAAATACATTATATGATAATAAAAGAACTACGAGATTTTTACGCGGAGGTTGCTAATAACATGAGTTAGATTATTGAGAAAAAATAGATGAAGCAACGCCCCTTTTGCTTTACCTCCTCCTAGATGGGAGGAGTTTTATTCCAATTTAAACTTTTTTAAGGCTCAAACAAGCTGTTATTTGTTTGAGCTTTTTTTATGTTCGACACCTTATTTCAGGATTTGCTATCGAAACAGAGCCAGTCTTGAGATAAGCTGTCGAGGCTTTTTTAGAACGAGTAGCCATCTTTACTATTTTATAGATTTTTCACTGTTATTTTTTGAAAATTTCAGAAATTTCAGCCTACATATACGCTCCCCGCCGCTTCTGTTTTGTTGTCCATCCATCACAAAACAAAGCGGAGGTTCAATATGGCTATTATAAATTTACGGGACTATTACCCTTTTTATACGTCAGACTACTTTATGGAAGTACCAGAAGATGTTGTTGAAATGTTCAAGGAGTTTGACCGGAAGGAAGCCGCTTACCGTCTGCGTACATACCGGCACAAAGCCTATTACTCCCTGGATCGGAATGATGGAATTGAGCATGAGGCGCTTTTCGTTGCGTTCTCTCCCTATGAACTGTATGAGCGTAAAGTGACGATACAAGAACTCTATACCGCCATCTCACGACTGCCCGACAAACAGGCAAAGCGCATTTACGCTCATTTCATTCTCGGCTTGACGAAACAAGACATTGCCCGGGCCGAGGGTGTGGATGAAAAGGTCGTGCGGCTCGCCATTGAGCGCGGTCTTCGGAACTTGGAAAAAATTTTAAAAAAATTTTTATAAGGTGTACCGATTTCGCCTCAAAAATGAAATGGCTTATGAGAGGCAGTCAAAGCCTCGGGCCACATTGGCCCGAAGCGGGACACGCCTCACGCAGATTGAAAACTGAATAAAAGATAGACGGATACGAAGGGTGCTTGTGTCCAGTGACAGGCCCGCCATGACCTCTATTTTTACACTAGAGAGAGCGACCAGGCCCATGCCGTAGGCAGACTGTGGCAGGTCTGCCGGACAAAACACAAAACCCGGATACTTGCGATTAGTCACAATCCGAGCGTGCAGCGGTGTTGCGAACCGTGAGCCGTCGCAGGTAATGAGATCGCCTTGCCATCAGAATGGGGAGAGCTGAAATGCTATGGGACAAAAAGCCAACTGTCCGTCCGGTCTATCTGAAAAAACTTTCTAACCTGTGGGGCCCTTCCTCTATTACTGTCTGATGATAGGGCAACCGTTCTGGCTGGGCCCCATATTTTTCTATGAACAGGAGAATTTTATGAAGGAAAATATATCTAGTCCAGAATTAACGCTGAATATATGGAGTAATGACGCCTGCCGGGGCTATGTGATTATGGCCATGCAGGACTGTGGATTCACCCATAAAGATATTAGCCGTGTAGTAAATCAGCTTTATGGAGTGTTTGACTTATACACACTCAACGAGGCTGAACAGAAATATTATAACGGCGATTATTAGCTTCGGGCCAACGTGGCCCGAGGCTGGGGAAAGCTCAAAGGGCAGTTCCTTCCAGGGAGCCGCTTTTTTAGGTTTCCCCAGCAGACAAGAGGGAAGCTGGCCGCTGTTCATCCGTACTGAAAAGTGGAGGTTTTCGATGGTTCAATCTGTTACATACCAAAGCGAAAAACAATCCGTATATTTTCAAGGGAAACTTATCGTATTGGAAAATCTAATTCCGGTACTATCCCCGGATGAAAAGAACAAGCGAAAAAGAGAAATCGAAAATCACTTATATGATGTGTTCAGTAAATACACGGACAGATTTTACTAATCAACCGCAACATTGTTGTCCGGGGCTGCCTATGGTATAATATAATTGTAAGGTTGGTAGCTCCATTCCATACGGAAGGAGCCCAATATGGACATTATCAGAGAAGATTGTATATACGCGAGACAGTCGGTAGACCGTAAGGACAGTATCAGCATTGAAAGCCAGATTGATTTTTGTAAGTATGAGCTGAAAGGCGGAAGCTGTAAAGTATTCAAGGATAAAGGCTATTCCGGGAAGAATACGGACAGGCCGGAGTTTCAAAAGCTGTTAGGAGAAATCCGAAAGGGCCGGGTGCGGCGGGTAATCGTTTATAAGCTGGACAGAATCAGCCGTTCCATTCTGGACTTTGCAAACATGATGGAGCTGTTCCAGGAATATGACGTGGAGTTTGTTTCGTCCACAGAAAAGTTCGACACCTCAACCCCAATGGGGCGGGCCATGCTGAATATTTGTATCGTATTCGCACAGCTTGAACGTGAGACAATCCAGAAACGCGTCACGGACGCTTACTACTCCCGGTGCCTGAAAGGTTTTCACATGAGCGGACAGGCCCCCTATGGTTATCAGTTGGAGCCGACAGTGGTTGAAGGTATCCGCACAAAAAAGATGGTGGCAGACCCCGAAACTTCCCAATATGTAAAGCTCATGTTTGAAATGTATTCCGAGCCGGAAACGTCTTTTGGTGACATTACACGGTACTTTGAGGAACAGAACATCAAAGTTTACGGTAAATCGCTATTCCGTACCTTTATTTCACAGCTTTTAAGAAATCCTGTTTACGCACAAGCAGATTTAGAACTCTACGAATTTTTTAAAAGCCAGGGGGCGGCTATTGTCAATGACGCTTCCGATTTTGCCGGAACCAATGGCTGTTATCTCTATCAGGGCCGGGACGTGAAGGAGGATAAAGACAGGAGCCTGAAAGACCAGATACTTGTAATCGCTCCACATGAAGCGCTCATACCGTCTGATGTATGGCTGAAATGCAGGAAGAAGCTAATGACAAATAAGAGTTTTCAACAAGGACGTAAGCCGAAAAATACATGGCTTGCCGGAAAAGTTAAATGCGGGTGTTGCGGATATGCCTTAAAGGCAACACACGTTCCGAACAGCGAAGGCTATTTTCGCTGTAGTAAACGGACTGAAAATAAAGGCTGCCCGGGCTGTGGTAAAATCCGTAAATCTGAATTTGAGGAATTTATTTTCAGTGCTATGCGGGCGAGATTTAAAAATTTTCAAGTCCGCCATAGCCGGGAGGAAAAAGTCAATCCCAAACTGACCGCCCATCAAATTGAACTGGCGCAAGTTGAAGCCGAGATTGAAAAACTACTTGATACGCTAACCGGAGCCAACGCAACACTTCTTGCCTATGCTAACAAAAAAATTGAAGAACTGGACACTCGCCGCCAGACCATTTCAAAGGAGATTGCGGAAATGTCCATTGAAACAATGTCACCCCAAAAGGAGCAGGAACTCTCTTATTACCTCGACCATTGGGACAGCATTGAATTTGACGACAAAAGGAAAGCCGTTGACGGCCTGATTATTTCAATCAGCGCAACTAGCGACCACGTTCAAGTAGAGTGGAAAATCTAAGCTCTAACTTCTGGATTATCCCACTCTACTTACTTTCAAATCTATCTTTTCTTTTTAATCTTGTTTGTACCCCTTGTACACCGTTGCTTCCGAACTTTCCGAACTATTTTTATTTAATTTGCATTTTTTTAAGATATCGGTCACGGATCACCAGCCTCGGATAGTCTGGATTTCCCGCATATCCAATTTTCATCGCAATCTTTTCCCATGTCAGTCCATCAATGTAGTACATTTTGAAAACGCAGCGTGTTGTCGTATCCTCAATTGCATTAATCCAATTTTCAATTGCTTTGCATTTCTCGCGCTTGCCCTCAAGAATCTTTCTTCTCCGGTCATACAGTTCTCCATCAAAACCAGTAACTCCCTGAGGCTGAGGATATCCTTTTCTATAGTCCATCACAACACTGCTGCCAATCCCATGATCTCCCTGCAGCATGTCCTCCAGCTCTTTCTCTAACAAATTGATTTCTCGAAGCAGTTTTCGATAGCTGTCCAGTAACGCCCGCGTGATTTTGATCGTCTCCATTGGCATCACCTCCCCTCTGTTGATCAATAAAGTCCTCTTGCAAAAATAATCATCCATGTACACCAGAATATCGTATCTGCAATCTTATGTTCATTCTTGCTCTTATAAGCGCAATGAAAACCTATTGCAAGAAGAATAATTCCCATTGCATACCTAAAGCTCCAAAGCATGATCCATTTCATCGCTCTTTCCCTCCTCTGTATCTCGGATCCGGACAAAGGCTTGTCCCCATGTACGCCGGATGCGCCGCGCTCCAGCTCCGCCGGCTCCGGTCCTCGCTCATGATCGCGTACTCGGTTTCTTTCCGCTTCTTCATCATGGCACCGGCTATTTTCTCATCCCATTCCTTTTTACTCATCACTTCACTTCGTACTTTATGCCATACAGCTTATAGGTCTCATCTGGGTTTATCTGATTCATCGTTATCGCAATCCAATTCATCAAGACGTCCCGATAAAACCAAACATGCCGCTTCTATCACAATTCGCATAATCTCCATGTCCAGGCTATCCCATGAAATATCCTTTTTTGTTTGTTTCCTCTGGCCAGCCGTCTTTTGAGTAGTCATTTGAATCAATCGATATACGGCATCTTTTAGTTCCGGTATATTCTCTTTCTGACCTCCATCCATCAAGAATGTCCACATTGTATCTTTGATTGCATTCGCTGGGTTTTTCATTCTGTTATCTTTTTCCATAGTCGTTTACTCCCTGTATATCTCCGGAAGCGGCTTCCAGGCATTCACAAAGACTCCTACTGACACATAGCTCTCATCCATATCTCCCGGGTAAAATGCTCCGCTGCCGCCATCGTCAATCCTGTATGAAGCAATATCCACTATACTGGCATTTTTAAACGACACCATGACATAGGATTCTGGTTCCGGCAACCGTTCCGTCACCGGAATCCACTGCTGCCGCTCCTCCCCTTTCATCCTCTCGATCTCATCCGAAAGCCTCGCAACCCGTTCCAGCATCTGGCGGGCCTGTTCCTGCATCTCCTCGTTCAGTTCCAGAACTTTGTCCGGCATCAGCCCCGTCTCTTCATAGTCCTTGAGCTTCCAGAGCGCCCCATAGAGCTTTTCCCATACCGGCACAGTAATCACTGCACCCGGCTTGATCTGGCTCCATCCCACACCTTTCAGCTTCCAGGATCCGTTATCATTCTTCTCGATTAGTCCCATCTGATTTTCCTCCCCTCATCTGCTCGTCCAGTCCATTCATGGCACACATGCCGTTACACTCGGATGTTTTCACATTCTTCCAACTGCACTCCTCGCATTTGAATGTTTTCTGATCATCCCCGGCTTCAACGGCTCTCCGGATCGATTCTCTGCATTTCCAATAATCTCTCTCCATCTCATCTGATACGGAGATCCTGATCTCCACATGCGGGAACGGGAATAATTTGATCTTTCTCATCAACATCTTCCTCCCTGTTTCATGCACTCATAGTGAATATGCATCGTTGTATGTCTCTTCGTCTGGATGATTGCATGATCTCCCAGGATGTCTTTTCCGCAGATCCTGCAGATAAAGCGTTCCTGAGACATTTTCTTATTTTTCTCCATCTGACATCTTCCTCCCTTGCGGCGGTCGGTGATAATCTCCCGGCTGATTTCCCCGTCCTCTGGCCCGTTCGATCAGTTCCGCCAGCATTCGGTTTATTACTTCCTCGAACAGCGGGTATTTTCTGCGGAGAACCACTGCGAACGTGTGCATTCGCTGCCATTCCGGAGTATCCTCGCCTGGCTGCCGGTCCTTATAGCGTTTCCAAAAGCCATTGTATATTTCATTGAATCCATCTCTGACCTGTTCGTCTGTCATAACTCCTCGATCCTCACGTAGATACCAGGTACCTCTGACCAGAACTTTTCCACGATCTCAGAAGCAACCTGAGCATCGTCTTTCCAGAATCCGCATTCTGTCATGCAGTCCTTTAAAAGCTTCTGCAGGTTATCGGAATCCGGCTTTGTGATCCGGTATTCTCCGTTTTTGTGTTTTCCCCGGGGGAAGCACCATTTCACCATGAGTCTCACACCATGCTCAAATGGGTGTTCCGGTTTATATCCCACCAGGTGACCGATCAGCTTCTGTCTGGCTGCCTTCAGATCAGCCGGCTCATAGAATACTGGTTTTCCATTCACCACATGAACCTGTTTCTCCTGATGCGTGACAGTCGGAACATTTTTCATGACCATAAAAAAATCCATCTTTTTTCCTTTCCGGGTGATCCAGGTTTGGTGCCCTCTGTGTCTGCGGGTGGGTGAGTCGTCGTGCGTGAGCTATCGCACGACTTACCTACCCCCGCATAGAGGGGGTGCGCCAAATCTATATACGTAGTATATAGGTGCGGCGCACCCTTTTGGCGCACCTATGTGACGTTTTTAACAATGGTGTTCCGCACTGCGTCAGACCTAGGTTCAGCGCACCTGAGCCGGACTGCGCCAGACCTGGGTTTGGCGCACCCTATCATTCTTTTCTTTTAACGTACATTTTCCCGTCTTCACCCTGATATTTTTCATAATGATCTGCCAGATCTTTTTTTCGTTTGCTGCTGTCTCCCAGCCATGAAAGAAGGGTTCTGGCCGTTGTCTCAAGTTTTTCTGACAGCTCCTGCGCAGATACTTCCCGTCCTTCCATCTCAATGCTTGCAAACTCAATTTCAAAGGCACTTAACTTCTTTTCCTTGTTCTTTTTCGCCTGCTCTTTCCGTCTCTCAGCCGCCTTCTGCCACGTCGGCTTTTCCATTTCCGGCTGAATATCACCCAACGCCCCGGACTCATCCATCGTATGTACCGGATAATCAAACCACAGGTTCAACGGCTGGAACTTCGGGAACTCTCTGAGCGTTCCCTCGATCCTCCAGGCAGTCCTCTGATGCACACGCGTCTTTGCAGACTCCACCATGGCCATCAAGTCCTCAAACTGCCCTTTCTCGAGCTTATTCTCGCAGTAATTGAGCATCTGATAGCTGCTGCACATATCGTCCTGGGAAAGACCGCTCAGGAGGTTTTTATGCATATTTAAGTAGGTGCGGCACACTTCACATACCGCCTTATTTTCTTCCTGTTTCAGTAAATTATCATTCAGATCCAGCTCGATCAGGTCGAGCAGCGCATCTGGATCACGGGCAAATACACCGGATCCTGAGGCACGGTCCATGGACTTCTTTCCGCCCTGGCTTCCTTTCGAATGATGGTGACAGTAAATCACTGCACACCCCAATTCCGTACAGACCTTATCAAACTGGTTGCAGAAATTCGCCATCTGATCCGCACTGTTTTCATCTCCGGTGATAACTTTGTAGATCGGATCGATGATGATCGCAAGATAATCTTTCTTCGCCGCTCTCCGGATCAGCTTCGGCGCCAGTTTATCCATAGGGATCGATTTTCCACGCAGATTCCAGATGTCAATGTTCCCCAGGTTCTCCGGTTTCCACCCCAGCGCGGTATATACATCCTTAAATCGATGCAGGCAGCTCGCCCGGTCCAATTCCAGGTTGACGTACATCACACGCCCCTGTGAGCAGGCCCACGAGAGCCATTTACGGCCTTCTGCGATCGCTATGGTGAGTTCGATCAGGCTGAAGGACTTACCCGCCTTGGACGGACCTGCGATCAGCATTTTATGACCTTTTCTGAGAACTCCATCGATCAGCGGATCCGCAAGATCTGGAAGATGATCCCAGGCATCTGCCATGCTTTCCGGTTCCGGAAGATCATCATTGATGCTCTCGATCCACTCATGCCATTCGTTCCAGTCTTTTTTTCCAATATTCGTATCTACCAGAAACTGCTTTTTGCCGCCGCGTATGATGCCGGGCATTCTGGTAAGTCTTGATGGGTTCCTGTTCTGCGAATCAATCTTAAAGCCATTCTTTTCACAGATGTTATAGAGATAATCGACTCTCTTTCGATACTCCTGGTAGTCTGCTGCATCTACACGCACAACGGCGTGTAAGCTCTTGCCTCCACTATGGACTAAGCATGCTACTGGCAACTCCAGTTCCCTGATGACAGCATTCTGTTTTTCAATTTCCATCGTATCAGATTCGATCAGCGCATATCTGAAATCTGTGACGTTATCATTTTTACAGCCTTTTCCGTCTAATGGATTAAAACGGATCCAGGCACCCACATCATGGTTGTAATCTCCGATCACATCCAGCATATCCTTCGCCTGATGGAGCTGCTGGATGAGTTTTCCTGCGGTCCGGTCCCACACACCTTTCGACGGCATATACTTTCCATCCTTCTCGAAGGAATGTGTGACATACCCCACATTGTCTGTTGAATCAAATAAAGTTTCGAGGTATGTGATCAGCTCCTGTTTGGGGTTCCAGTTCTCCGGCTCCCGGATTTCCTGACCTTCTACCCAGTTTTTATCAATGACGATCCCGTCCTCTTTTGATATCTGATCGTTCCAGCCCAGTTCATGACCAGAGTCATATTCCGGTATCCATCCTTGTTCTTTCGCAAGCAGTACGATCGTCCCTCCCGTGACCGGAGTCCCGGTCCCGTTGAATGAGTTCCATTTTCGTCCGCATTCGCCTCTGTGGTATCGGTTTGGATCCTTCTGACTCCAGTCTTCCCAGGCACTTACCGGATATCCTTCCTGCTTTAATGCCATTCCCACAGAACACCATTCCTGATAATTAAGGCAGCATGGATCAATATGGTTTAGAATCTCAAGCAGGTCTGTCTGTTTCATGGTTACGATACTCCTTTATATCCTGCCGGTGTGATTCCGGCCGGGATCCTCCACCCATTGGCAGCGATCCGGTCGATCAGTTTTTTCGCTGTTTCAAACTGCCAGGTACCGACATGTTCAAATCCCCGGCTTTCCAGGAACCGGATCTGTTTCGGGGTCGTTAATCCTTCCTCTCTTCTCTTGTCGAGACGCTCCAACAGCTTCGAAGCTTTCCCCTGATTATCAATTTCATCCGGAAGGATCCCCAGTTTCTCTAAAGTTGCTTTTTGTTTATCGGTCGGAGGAGACATCTCCCATCCGAATGTCGGAACATATCCGGACAGGTCTTCCGACTGAATACTCATTTCAAACTGCAGCGGATCCACCAGCTTTTTCTTCCTGCGTTTCATCTCCGCAAGTTTCTGTGCCAAAGCTTCCTCACGCTGTGCCACTACATCCTCGGACGCCTGCTTTTCTGCCTCTTCCAGATCGATCGGACAGCCGGCTTCTTTTTCCAGGTTCTCCGTCATCTTTCTGGCCACTTCTTCCGATTCACAGATCAGGTTCGCCGGATGACAGAGTTCATGGCGCTCTGTGTGCCATAAAAAATCCAGAAGAAGCAGATCCTCTTTTCCGGGATTTAAACGTGTTCCGCGTCCTACCATCTGGCTGTATAAGCTCCGGACTTTCGTCGGCCGGAGCACTACCACGCAGTCGACAGATGGACAATCCCATCCTTCCGTGAGGAGCATGGAGTTGCAGAGGACGTTATATTTATCATGGTCAAAATCTTCCAGCACCTCTGCCCGGTCTCTGCTCTCTCCGTTTACTTCTGCCGCTTGAAAGCCTTTTTCGTTCAGGATATCCCGGAACTTCTGGCTGGTCTTCACAAGAGGAAGGAAGACCACTGTTTTTCTGTCCTGGCAGTACTTTTCCATTTCATCCGCGATCTGATACAGATACGGATCCAGTGCAGTCGCGATCTCACCGGCCTTGAAGTCACCGGCCTGCATCGATACTCCCGACAGGTCCAGCTGCAGCGGGATCGTCAATGCTTTGATCGGTGAGAGATACCCCTCTTTAATCGCTTTGGGAAGCGTGTATTCATATGCCAGGCTTTCAAAGTATTCGCCCAGGTTCCGCATATCTCCACGGTCAGGTGTTGCCGTTACCCCCAGCACCTTCGCATCCGGGAAGTGCTGCAGGATTTTCTGATAACCGTCTGTAATACAGTGATGGGCTTCATCAATGATGATCGCGCCAAAATAATCCGAATCAAACTGTGCAAGACGTTTTTCTCTCTGCAGGGACTGTACCGAACCAACTGTGATCCGGTACCAGCTCCCCAGGCAGGTTTCTTCTGCCTTTTCGACTGCACATCGAAGTCCCGTCGCTTTTAAGATTTTATCAGACGCCTGTTCCAGCAGTTCTCCCCGGTGTGCAAGGATCAGCACGCGCTTTCCGCGTCTGACGCATTCCTCTGTTACTTTTGCGAAAACGATGGTCTTTCCGCAGCCGGTTGGCAGAACCACAAGAGTTTTATTCAGTTTTTCCCACTGTTCAAACACACTGTTTTTTGCTTCCTGCTGATACGGACGCAGCTCCATTTTGTCTTTCATGGTTTAAAAGCTCCCTGCCTGATATTTTGGTCCTTCATACGGATAGAATCTCTTTACATCGTTGCTGGTGCGTTCCTGACCATCTTTATTGATGTACTTGTGGACACCCAATTTTAACTTTCCCTTCGATCCAGGAACTCTCTGCCAGTTCATGCGGAGCGGTTCTCCCTTTTTCTTCTGCCCGATGCTCTCGAAGAATGCGGATAACATGCCTTCGGTTCTTGTGTGCAGGAACAGGTTGTGAGTGACTGTAACCTCGCGGCCGTCTGTGCCTTTTACGCGCAGTTTTAAGATTGCCTTATTGCACGGCGGCAGCTTCTCACTGCCATTGTGACGTCCACGCTCAAAACTCTCGACCGTGAACTCATAATCCCCCTCCGGAAGCGGTTCAAACTCCGGTGCATCTTTCTGGATGGTATCCTCCCATCCTAACTCACGCTCTTCAATTGTATTTTCGTTCATCTTAGATTCCGCCTTTAATTAAATGGAATTGCTTCCTTCTCATTCATTTCTTTGATCATTGCATACACCTGGTCCCATGCTCCTACCAGAACTCCCTCAATGAAGTCCTTTGGATAATCGTAGACCGGCATGTCTCCCGGGAAATATCCCCTCGCTTCTACAACTCTCTGGACATCCCATTCGTTCACATTGTTGCTGATCATCAAATCGCGCAGTGCTTTTGGAATGCGGGCATCCGGCTCGAAGTCGCTCATCTTTCCTGTGAATGCTTCTCCTACGGAACCTTCATTCGCCGGCGGTGTAAGATCTATCGTCTGCTGGACCGGCTGTTCTGGAATTTTTTCAGCAGGCGGCGGAGTCGGGGTCTGAACCGGCGTAGCAGATGGAGAAGTGATAACCGGTTCTGCGGGCTGTTCCATTTTAGCTGCAGTCTGGTTCCCGCCTTCAATGATGAATCGGATTGATTCATACTCGAATGGCATTTCCTCCGGAAGTCCATAGCGGTTTTTCGCATCCCAGCACGGGTGATGACTGGTATACATGACTCTTGCACCGCCCTGTGCCTTGCGTTTCTTGCCTTTATCATCGACGGCCACTGACCAGGTCTTGTAATTTGCAAACAGGACCATGTCTGCCCACTCTTTTGCAAGCGGAGCTGTCTGAGAGGATGTTTTCTTTCCCAGCTTCAATTCCCACCGATCATACGATCCCAGCTCATCCGGCTGTTCGAACTTTCTCATCTGTGCATGGGCAGTCAGGACAACATTGACGCCGGCATCCACGACCTCTTCCAGGACATTCAGGAAACGGCCGAATTCTTCTTTTGCGTATACGTATCCATTTCCGTATCCAAAGTCTTCGACTCCCTTTTTCCCGTATCTAGCGCAGAGGTCGGCGACGCACATCTGTTCCGCCCAGTCTGCTGTATCGATTACAAGCGTCCTGCATACCGATGGATTCATCTTCACATAGCGGACCTGATCCAGCAACATGGTCCAGCTGCTCGCCTTCCCAAAACGCGCGACATCCATGTCCTTGGTACTACCCTCGGTATCGATAAATACCGGTTCCGGGAAACGGGATGCGAATGTGGATTTTCCGATTCCTTCCGGACCATAAATGAGGACTTTCTTCGCACATGGGATCTTTCCTCTGATAATCTGCATCACTGATACCTCCTAAAATACTCCCGGATGCCATTCCGTCTTTTTCTCTTCCCGGAGTGGCTGCTCCTGCCCCTCTACATAACCATCGCTGATGATCACAGAACACTCGTCTCCAGTGCTTACCCTGGTCGCGATTGCCTGGAGTCCTTCCGCTTCCAGCCACTGCCCAAACTCCTGCAGTGTATCCAGATCCATCTGCTCCAGCTTGTCCAGAAGGACAAACCCACATTTGGGATTCAGTTTCCGGACGATTGCAGTGGCAACCTTTAACTGATCCGATCCGGACATACAGTCCCACTTTGCACCGTTATAGATCAGTTCTCCGTCAGCTACGGAAAGACCAGGGAGCGGAAGTTCTGCCGAATGAAGCAGTGCAGCCTTTTCACTCCGGATGTTTTCGATTTCTACGGTCATATTCTGATACTGTTTCCGGTAATGCTTTGCATCCTCTTCCGCTTTGTCCTTATCCAGGTTTGCACGGACTTTTCGGTTGATCTCATCGATGTCTGCAAGGCTTTTTTCCAGTTCTGCCGTTGACTCATCCTGAAGATCCTCTGCAGATAATTTGGCAACACGGAGTTTTTCTTCGACTTCTGCCTGTTTCCGGAGGAGGTCTGAAAGCTGGTCATTGACCTGCTGCCGTTCCTGCTCCAGCCGGTGAAGATTTGCACGCAGCCGCTGATTTTCTCCATTCTTTGCCAGGATCTCCTGCTGCCGGCGGATCAGTTCAGACGCAGAGACCGGAGTGTCCGGAGCATCCGGGAAATACGGCTGCTCTTTCGCATACTTCTCTTTCTGGTCCGCGATCCGTCCAAGTGCCTGTCTGGAATTGAACAGCTCTGTTTCCTGTTTTTCCAGATCTGCGAGTTTTGCATCGACTCCGATGATATGTAACAGCGTATTTGCTTTCTCTTTTCCGTTTGCGCTCATAAAACGCGGAAGATCCAGTGCAAGCTGTTCAATAAATTCATTTAAGAGCTGCTGTCCTGCTTTCTTTCCTGATGGATCGGTAACTTTCAGATCGCTGTTTTTCCCTTTCCTTTCTACGATCAGACCGTTATCCATCACGATCTTTAAATTCGGAGGAATCACGGATCCTTCTCTCTGTGCCTGCGACGGCCGGAAGCGCTCACCGCCAAGCGCCCAGGCAATGGAATCCAGCACGGATGTCTTTCCCTGATTGTTTTTTCCTCCGATGATCGTGAGACCATCTTTCGTCGGTTCGATTTTTACGGCTTTAATACGTTTTACGTTCTCGATCTCGAGTTTATTGATCTTCATTCCTTATCTCCTTTCAATACTGCCCGGAGTGTATTCGCTAATGCATCAGCATTTTCTGTTACGGCTGACATGGTGGTCTCATTCAGCAAGTTCGATGTCTGGATCATAGCATGAAGGTACTCAACAGGAGTTTCATGAACCTCTTTAAAGAGATTATTGATCAACTCCACCAGGAGCTCCGGAAGGTATTTCCCATCCATGTCGATCATTCCAAATCTATTACCTGCATACGCTACCTTATTGTCATCCAGATCCTCTTTGGTCATCGTCATTCCGATTACGGATTCGCCTGTAAAGACGTTTTTTTCTCCATCTTTCTCAACTGTCACTTTTACCATCTTGATTTTCTCCTCTTTCTCCTCTAAAATAGAGGTGTAAACTTTTTACATGTGATCCCCTCGGAGTTGCCGCTCCGCTATGGGGATCTTTTTATGCAATTCCAGCCATGCGGGCCAGAACGTATATCATGCCGCCGCAGGTCACACACTCAACAATGCGACATATCTTTTCCATCACTTCAAATAGTGTCGGCTGCTGCTTGTCCTGATCGTAGGACTCCTCGAGTTCCGGATCCTCTTCATACATTTCGGGCAGATATACTCCCCGTGGATCACTGCAAACCGGAATATATTCCAGATCCGGTTGCACCGCTGGCAGAGTGCCTGCCGTCCTTTTATTGATCTCATGCATCTGTTTCACCTTCTCTCACAGCAGGATAAATTCCTTGATTTCTTTTGACGTAAGTTCCCGGCCCAGGAGCACGGATGCTGCCTGAATCGGAGTAAATTTCAATACAGTTGCAATCTTCTGCATCTCATCCAGAGAATACGTCTCCGGCCGGTGATACTTATTCTGAATCGTCTTTTTCGTTACCCCGACCTTGACAGCCAGAGCGGCATCATCTATTGCCAACCGCTCCTTATTCCCCGCAATACATGCACGAACGATCCTGTTCCGTTCTTCCTGTATATTTGGTTTTAATTTCGGCATACTCTTTCACCCCTTCCGCATCTTTGTATGCTTGCTTCCATATCCCCATTGCGATAGAATTTGTTACGAATATCTTGGCAAAATAAAATGACAGAAAAGCTGAAACAGTAATGTAGTGATGGATATTGCAAATGCAATATCTGAAATATCTGGTTTCTTCACTCTGCTCTCACCTCCTTTCGCGTCTTCCATTGCATGCCTCATGCCGTTAATAAGCGGATGATCAATGTAATGGCACAGATAACTATAGCCGCCACCGAAAGTACGCTCGCCTGGCGGCTGTAGTCCCTGGCTTTGCGAATATCCTCTATAATTTTCCGAACATCATCATGTTCCATCTCTCTCACCCCTTCCTACCAGGCTCCTTCTGATCAGCGATGCTCCGATATGTTTTAACGTCATCCTGGGACATTGACTGATCGGCTGCCTGCAATTCTTCTTTCAAGCGTTTGCACACTGCCTCAACAATTTTATCTGCCGACAGATTCCACTTCGACGATTCAGAACAAACTTGGCCTACATTAACATACATCGTTACTGTCAGCTCCGCTGGTCCCTCGGAATCGGCGGAGTGTTTCAGTTTGTACGCTGTCACATTCTGAAGCTCTTCTCCGTCCAGAAATATCCGTTCTGCGGAATCAATGATCACAGTTTTCAGCTCCACTTCTCTCTCACCCCTTTCCATTGCTCTCATCTTCTGTCGCGAACAGATAATTTAAATCAATTCGTATTTCCAAATAAAGAAAGCTGCTCATAGTTCGGAGCCTTTACAAAGTCTGCCGGAAGTCGAATGCCGTACTGTTCGCATACAAGCCTTGCCATCTCTGCAGATTTATACGGAGCACTTCCCTGCTTGTCCATCCGGCTTGCCAGTGCCTGAATCAGCTTCGCTACTTCGCCCGGATGATCTGTAAGTAACCGCTGCGGCAGTTCTTCCATTTCATGAAAGCGGTTGATATACCTGGCAGTAAACTCCACTCCCTTCTGACCAGTCATTTTGTGAGCAATAAACTCACAGCCTTTCTTTGTGACCAGAAAACACGGTAACGTCTTGTTCTGATCTGTAACGTATGTAGATTCCTTGAAGAAATCGGTAAACGCAATTTTGCTTTCACCTAACTGCTGTACGTACTTTCTGATGTCACGCAACAAATCTGTGTGTCTTTTTCCGCACCATTCTGCAGCTTCCATCGATGTGATGGTTGTTCTGGTTAATTCATTCATATATGTACCTCTTAATCATGTTCAATATTTTGAACTTTTGGTGTAAAAAAATATTCTGCTATATTTTCTTGATTTAAATGTAATAATTTAAGCGCTTTACAAATATCTGGCTGTTTCCATGCTCTTGACCCGTTTAATTTTAATGAAAGTGTCCGTTCTGACCATCCCATTGCTACTGCAAAGCATGATTGTGTACCAAACACTTCTATAATTTTTCCACGTAACTTACTGTAGTTAAAGGACATTATCACTCACCTCTTTTCTATATTGTTTTCAAGTTCAATATTTTGAACTGCATATATCGTATCATGTTATTCTATTCGTGTCAATACGTTAGTTCTTTTTTTTTAACTTTTCAGTTTTTTATGTTGAACTTTTGTTCAATGCATGTTATATTAAGTCTAAAGAGGTGATATTTAAACGTGAAAAAAGAAAGCACAGCTATTCGATTAAAAAAACTTATGGAATCGCGAAATTTACGCCAAGTAGACATTTTAAATTTAACAGCACCATATTGTCAAAAATATGGTGTTAAAATGAACAAATCTGATCTTAGCCAATACTGTTCTGGGAAAACGGAACCTAATCAGGATAAGTTATTTGTGTTAGGTACAGCTTTGAATGTTAATGAAGCTTGGCTTATGGGATTTGACGTTCCTATGGAACGTAATATTTATGAAGATCAAACTCTTCTTAATTTTGATGCAGAATTAAATGATGCACAAGAGATTTTAGAATCAGCAGGTTTTTCTGTGTCCACTTCAGATGATTCAGCTAAAGATATTATAATAAAAACTGGTAATACACTTATTACTTGTATACATGATTATGAATTGGTAAATACGTATGAATCTTTATTACGAAAAAATGATGCTATTACCGCAAGCACATTATTAGACAATTTAAAACCTTACAATACCAGTGAATTTTCATCAGCTTTCGAATATCAATTAAAAGCACTTGGATGGACATACAATTTAATTTATGCAGATACTTCTTTTGCATCCTATGTAGTGTTTAAAAATAAAGATGTTTCATTTAATGTTTCTATAGATGATTATAATATATTTGTCAATGATGCTGAATCTTTTTATAAAGAACGCTTACAAAAATTATTATTAAAATCTACCCAGAAACTTTTCTCAAACACTGTCACAAATGAGAATGAAACGGTTCCTATTTCATCTTTACAACACAATGATGCAGTTAAAACAATTACTCCATCTCCTTTCAATAATGTTAAAGATGCAAAAGCATTTCTTGCCTCCCGCCCCTTGGTAGCCGCCTTAAATAATGGAAATCTTTCAGATCAAGCTATTATTAAAATAGCTAATACTATTAAAACAAACGGGGATAATTAATAATGGAACTTACTCCAGAAAAATATATTCGTTTAAAACGAATTATTAATAATTGTAAAGCATTATGTAAATCTTCAAATCCATTTGAACTTTGCAAAATTTTGAATATAAAAATATATTTTTTGCCACTGGAAAACGGCTTGTTTGGATTCGCAGATATATCATCTTCTGATGAACAACCACTCAAATCAAAAGCGACCATTTTTATTTCAAGTTGTGTTAGTTCTTATGCACAAAAAATTATATGTGCGCATGAACTAGGTCATATTTTATTACAGCGAGATCAATCCTTAAATTTGCTTGATTCCAGTAATCCTGCTAATAGTATTTCTGAATACGAAGCTAATTTATTTGCCATTGAATTACTTCCGCAAATATACATAGGTGTTAAAGACTACAGATGTCTAAGTAGAGAGGAGCTCTATAACTATATGATAAAAAAATTAAGTCATACGTTCTTTACTCTTAAATCTGATAATACATAACGTTTTTATTTTTGCCGTGGTGAAAATCCTTGCACATAAAAAAGAGCCCCTTATCGGGGCCCATGGCGCATGATCGTGATTGTAACAGGCTGCGAAGTATCTACAATCCCGCCTAATGGATCCGGAGACGCATGAACCGGATGAAGATCCCATAAATAGTCTCCTAAATATTCTAAGAGTGTCGTAAGATCTTCTTTTGAATAGGTCCCATTTATTTGTTTACCATCACGATCAGTAAATGAAAAATTGGCTTCCAGCTCGTTACCTGGTTGCATATTTTCACTGAATCCGTTCATTGATATACCACCTTTCTAGGATAACAAGATGAGGATTTTTCATAACTATTTTAACATATATTTATACATTGAACCACTCACTGATGATGATCCGGATGCCCGTGTCCGATATCAGATTGCAAACTGCTTTTGCTTTTTAGAGAACTACCTTAATCTTATCACTAACCAATACACACGTGTCAAGGATAATCGTGAGAAATCGCTTTCTCTTCCATCGTATACTTGGGAATTGAACGATACGTTGAATATTATGTTTGGTGATTTGCATTTTTTGTTTATTTCAATTGACAAGGCATATTCTTTATCAATAAAGCTGTTGAGCCTGCTTGGTGAGGAGAACGCTGCGCGATCACTTTCTCACTCCGGAGACAGGATGAACGCCAAGCATATTCGAAATAATCTGGAACATATGGATGAAAAATTAACTTCTGAAGATCAGAAGTACCGTGAACCGTGGTATTCTACTTCTGAATATCATAGTTGGTTTCAAATTCAATGGGGCTCTATGAATGGGGATAAAATCAAACTGGGGAATGCTTCCTTTGTTATCGAAGAGACATCTTTCACGGAGCTATGGGAAACTTATGATAAGATACTGTCAATAATAGAGAATAAATATGTTCTCCCAAATAAAGAAGTGGTGGATCGTATTTGGGAAGGACACAAGGGACCTGCATGGCATTAGCAATGACGGCTATGCGATCATGTTCGAGCCGTGGTGGAGAAAATATAAAAATTTTAATTGATAAAAATGTCATATCGTGGTAAGATGATTTCTAACAGAAATGTTCGTTGTAGAGATGACTAGCGAAACTCCCTCTTACCACTTGATGGAAAGAGGGAGTTTTTCTTTTATCCTACACAGAAAGGAGTGTTTTTATGCCATTATTAAAAGATTATCACACATCCGAAGACTACTGGAACTTACCGGAAGAAAAACGCGCCGAGCTGATCAACGGCAAATTCTACAATATGGCTCCACCGAGCCGGATCCACCAGAAACTCGTGAGCAAACTGACATCTCTCTTTAATCAGTACATTACTGATCACCACGGATCCTGCGAGGTATACCCTGCCCCCTTCGCCGTCAATCTCGATGCCGATGACAAGGACTGGGTGGAACCGGATATCTCTGTGATCTGCGATCCAAATAAGCTGACCGACCGCGGATGCTCCGGAGCTCCGGACCTTATTTTCGAGATTGTCTCTCCGGCCAGCCGCAAAATGGACTATGGCCTGAAGAACACGATCTATTCCCAGGCCGGCGTCCGGGAATACTGGATCGTGGATCCTGCCAAGGAAAGAACCACCGTGTACCATTATGAAGACGATGCAGCTCCAGCAATTTACACGTTCAGCCAGGAGATTCCTGTTGGAATTTACGATGGCTTGACGATCCGGATCAGCGATCTACTATAACTCTTTAAACTTCCATAAAATGTAAAACCGCCCGGTGCTGGTAACACCGAACGGCTTTACATAGATTTTCTCTTGCCGGATGCTCCGGAAGATATAAATCAGACTTAGAACACCTGAATTATATCATTTTCCGAGCACCCTGGCAAGGGGTGTTCTTTTTATACCCAAAATCGGGCCGTTGCGACGTCGCAACATGGAAAGGAGAATTGATATACATGGCTACTGCGAAAAAACTCCCCTCCGGATCCTGGAGGTGTCTGGTGTACAGTCACACTGAGCGTATATTCGACACGAAATCAGGTACATGGAAGGATAAACGAATTTATGAATCATTTACCAGCGATGACCCATCAAGACGCGGGAAAGCGGATGCTGAGCGTCAGGCCGCCGAATTTCAACAGGATCGTGACACCAATGTCAGCCGGAAACGTCAAAAAAACGGAAACATTTTGCTGAAAGATGCAATGAAGAAGTACGTAGAAGCCATCGGCCCATCGCTCTCAGGTACCACTGTCCAGGGATATTCAAAAGAACAATACGACTCCTATGCTTTCCTAATGGAAAAGAAGCTGAAAGACATCACCACAGAGGACTTACAGAAAGCTGTTGATGACGATACGAAGCGCCCCTCAAAACGTTCAACAAAAACGAAAGCACCTATTTCGCCCAAGACTGTTCGAAACACTTACAGCTACATACGAAGTGTTATAAACTATTTTTATCCGAACGATAACTATGATGTAAGGCTGCCTAAGATACCTAAGAAAGTTAAAAACCTTATTCCTGCAAAAACTGTGCTGGAAATCATTAAAGATACGGAAATCGAGCTGCCATGTCTCCTGGCCTGCTGGCTCAGCTACTCTATGTCTGAGATCCGTGGAATCCGTGTTCGAGATATCTCTAACGGGTACATTACCCTGGACCGTGTTATCGTTGACATCGGACAGACTCCAACGGTAAAGGAAAGCGGCAAAGCGGAAGCCCGTCTGCGTAAGCATCACATCCCGAATTATATTCAGGCATTGATTGACAAGAATATCTCTGGGAAAAAACCAGATGATCCTTTGATCACCCTGAGCGGACATGCAATTTACATGCGTTGGGTATCTCTTTTAGAGCAGCATGACCTACCTCACATGACATTCCACGATCTGCGGCACCTCAATGCATCTGTAATGGCACTGCTCCGGATCCCGGATAAATATGCGCAGGAACGCGGCGGATGGTCTTCTGATCGGGTCATGAAAAACGTATACACTCATACATTTTCGGAGGAACGAGAAAAGGTCGATGAGACCATAGACAATTATTTTGATTCACTTCTGGATGGAAATGCTTCAGAAAAAGAGAAGTCAGCCATTGAGATTATAAATGCACTTCGGGAAGCGGATCCGAACGGCTGGTACAAAGCACTGCTAAATATGCAACACGAAATGCAACACAAAAACTAAAAAGCCGCGTAAATACGCGGCTTTTGTCGTGGACCTGAGGGGAATCGAACCCCTGTCCGAAAACCTATCCCCTGTTCTTCTACTATCATAGTCTGTTATTTAGAATTCCCGCCCGAACCCGAAAGCAGACATCCTGATCCGTTTGGTAGCTTCATCATACGCCCGCGTGCGCAAAGCTTTGCACGTGTCGTTTCCTGCTTTAAATGATGCCGGTTACTTAAAATGCAGGTATTCTAAGGCCGACAGCTGCCTAAATTAGGCTGCGTATGCTAATTCGTCGTTAGCGTTTATATTTAGGTTTGCCATTTAACGCATTGCATGCGGATAGCTTCACCAGCTTCAAAGCCCCCGTCGAAACCAGTACAAGCCCTTACTGGCACTCTCTTCGGAGTTTTTCGCATCGCCCGATCCGCAATGGGTCGCGGACATTCTTCCGATGCGTTCGCTTTTGACAGTGTTCAAAATCCAGGCGACCCCGAATCCTATACTGGTACTGTTCTCGCGTAACACAAATCTTACCATCACTCGCCCAAATTGTCAAGGGTCCGCAGTATAGATCCGCTCTAGTACAGGTTTTTCACCTTGAATTCCTTCTCCAGCTCTCTTCTCTGATCCTTCTTCGCGATATCAGCACGCTTATCGTAGATCTTCTTACCTCTTGCGAGACCAATCTCCACTTTTACGAGACTTCCCTTAAAGTATACCTGGAGCGGCACTAAGGTATAACCTTTTTCCTGGATCTTTCCCTTTAATTTGTTGATCTCGTAGCGGTGCATCAGGAGTTTTCTCTCGCGGAGGGGGTCCTTGTTGAAGATATTTCCCTTCTCATACGGGCTGATGTGCATGCCGTAGATCATGACCTCGTCGTTTGTGATCCGCACGAAGGATTCCTTGATGCTGCACTTGCCCATACGCATAGACTTTACTTCCGTTCCCGCAAGGGCAATACCGCACTCGAACTTATCGTCGATAAAGAAGTCGAAATACGCTTTTTTATTGTTCGCGATCAGCTTAAAGCCGCTGCTCTTTGCCATAATCCTATCCTCTTTTCTGTTCCAGCCGGGAACTCATCCGACCGGAACTTATCTCTATATTATAATACCATTTCACCGCAAAGCAATGTTTTCCGGGAAATTTTCGCCGCCAATCCGTCGTGTCCGAATCATTTCGCCTAATCAAATTTTCTTACCGGCAGAAAATCAATGGTCTTCAAATACCTGTCCACAGAGACCACCTGGATCTTCACCGTCTGTCCCAGCTTATATTTCTTTCTCGTCCGCTCTCCCACTAACTCATAGTGTTCCTCATCGAACACATAGTAATCGCCATCCAGGTTCGCAAGGCGTACCATGCCTTCCACAGTGTTCGGGAGTTCCACATAGAAACCGTAGTTGCTGATTCCAGAGATCACACCGGTGAATTCCTCGCCGATATGGTGTTCCATGAACTGGACCTTCTTCGCCTTGTCGGTCTCCCGCTCCGCCTCGTCCGCAAGGCGTTCCCTGGATGATGTCCAGACCGCAACCTCCGGCAGGATCTTCTCGTAGTGGGCAACGCGCTTCTTCGTGAGCTCACCGTGAAGGTTCTCCTTGATGATCCGGTGGATCTGAAGATCCGGGTATCTGCGGATTGGGGAGGTGAAGTGGGTATAATAGTTCGCCGCAAGACCGAAATGTCCCATGCAGTCCGTCGTGTACTTCGCCTGTTTCATGGAGCGGAGCGCCAGTCTCGCGAGAAGCGCCTCCTCCGGGGATCCGGCCACCTTTGCAAGAAGCTTCTGCATCTCCTTCGGGTGAAGCTCTCCGTTCTGGAGACGGATCGAGTAACCGAAATTGTTGATCAGGATTCCGAAGCGCTTGATCTTCTCCCCATCCGGCTTCTCATGGCTGCGGTACAGGAACGGCGCCTGCTGCCAGTAGTAATCTTCCGCAACCGTCTCGTTGGCCGCCAGCATGCAGTCCTCGATCAGCATCGTCGCCGCGTTCCGCTCGTATGGCTTGATCTCCACCGGGCGTCCCTTTGCGTCCAGGATGATCTTGCACTCCGGGAAATCGAAGTCCACAGCACCTCTCGCCATGCGCTTTTCTCTTAAGACGCGAGCGGTCTCGTCCAGAAGCAGGAACATCGGGACGAAATCCTCGTACTCTTCCAGGCACTTTTTCGCGAATTCAGCTTTCTCTTTCGCTGCGTCTTTCTTTTTCTCGAGATCATCTGCCTGTACATTTTTCAGACTCCGTTTCGATTTTTTCTGTTCATCATTCTCAAAACGCTCGTCCTGGTTCCGTCCATTTGTCTCTTCTAACTCAGCGTCCTCCCCGCTATTCTTTCCATTCTTCGCTTCCAGGATCGCATTCACCGCCGTGTACGTCATTCTCCGGTCAATGTTCACCACAGACTCGCAGATCTTATGCCCCACAATAATACCCTTTTCATCGATATCCATAAGACAGCTCATCGCCAGCCTGTCACATCCTGCATTCAGGGAACAGATTCCGTTGGAAAGTCTGTGGGGCAGCATCGGGATCACGCGGTCCACAAGGTACACGCTGGTTCCCCGCTTGTACGCCTCCTCATCAAGAGGACTCTTCTCCTTTACATAATGGCTCACATCCGCGATGTGAACGCCGAGATGGTAGATCGTCTCCCCGTTTATCGTCTCCTTCGACACGCTGACTGCATCGTCCAGATCCTTCGCATCCTCTCCGTCGATGGTCACCATCGGCACATTTCGAAGGTCCACTCTTCCGTTCTTCTCGATCTCCTCCTCCACATATTCCGGCGAGAGCGCCTCCGGAACATGGGAGACCTCCTCCATCACCTCTTCCGGGAACTCCTCCGGCAGCCCGTAGGCCCGGACGATGGACAGGATATCCACTCCCGGATCATTGATATGGCCCAGAATTTCCTTTACATGGCCTTCCGGATTTTTATTTTTCGCCGCGTAAGTATCCAGCTTTACCACAACTTTGTGCCCGGATACCGCGCCATTTTCCTTTCCCTGGGGGATAAAGATATCCATGGTGATCCGCGGGTTGTCCGGGATCACGAAACCGAAATTCTTGTTTTTCTCGAAGGTTCCGATCAGGGTCTCGTTGGCATGCTTCAATACCTTTAAGACTCTCGCCTCCGTCCGGCCGCCTCTTCCGTTCTCATTGATGACGACCTGGACCGTATCCCCGTCCATGGCATCCCCGGTATCATCCGGCGGGATAAAGAGATCATCCTCCCTGCCCTCGATAGTCACAAAGCCGAAGCCCCGGTGATGAGCCGCAAAAACTCCCGTCTGGGCGAAGACCTCGGATCTCGCATATTTTCCCTTTTTCGAGATTCCAACCTTTCCAGACGCCACCAACTCATTTAAAACTTCTTCCAGCTCGCCGCGCTGCTCCTTTGTGACACCAAGAAGCAGCGCCAGCTCTTTTAGTTTCATCGGAACATATGTCGGGTCCTTCATCAGGTCCAGCAGCATATTTTTCCGCTCTTCCATTAACTTTTCTTCCATTCTTCTCCTTAAATAATATCCGGTAAAATCCAAACAATCTAAAAGTTCCCAGCGCAGTATTCACACCGGGCAGCCGCAAATGATCAAATTAATAAGGTTCTGCAGACCATATTATAAATAATAAAGAGCGCGCCTTTTTGTCACCCGGAATCTTCATCGAAATTTCCTGTTAAACAAAAAACACTCCTGCACGGAAGTTATCGCTGCAAGAGTGTTCGTCATCTTAGAATTAAATTACCTTTAAATTTAATACCAGGGCAAGTACAAAAATCAGGATTGCCGCAATTTTTGTAAACTTTTCAAGGTTGCCTTCCATAGAACGGCCTTTATTTTTTCCCCAGTAGCTCTCAGCTACACCACTGATCGCGCCAAGTCCGGAAGTCTTTCCTTCCTGCATTAACACGATCACTGTCATTGCGATACATAAGATAACGAATACGATCGTCAGAATGATTCTAATCACCGACTACACCTCCTGTCCACAGATAAAGTCATCATAACATAAAAACTCAGGGCTGTCAATCTCCAGCTTGCGGCGCTGAAATCTCAGGCAGCATGCGGGCAGTTACTGACATTGCCCGTGTACAGTAACTACGGACTTACTGTCTGCCGCGCTCAAAAGCGAATGGGGACGGTCCGAAGCAGGCAGGCAGAAGAATGCCTGCCTGCTTCGGAAGTCTTTGCGGATCACTGGAGCTTTTTCCAGTCGATCCAGTCGCCGTAATAGACGGTCTGGTCTTCCCCGTTTTTCGTCCATATCTTATATGGGTAGGAGCTCCCCGATAAGTCTGCGCTGAAACTGAGCGTTTTATCCGCATTGTTTTCGTTTCCGGAAGATAGGATATTAGACATGGACTCCTCTCCCGGCACTGCCGCCAGATTTACAATATCAAAAAATGTATTGAGATAAAAAATGAGTGATGCTCGGTCTTTCAACCTGGCATCACTCGTTTTTCGTTGTTTCTTACCAACCCCGTTTGACAGATACCGTAAAATAGTTAAGTTTTTGGTTTAACTGTTTTACGAACACCCGGCATTGCAACGGATCATTTTTTGAGCCAGAAGATCCCGGATCGTCTCCGCGCAGAGTCTGGCATCCGGTTTCGCTCCTTCTTCGATCCGTTCTGAAATCCACTCCTTCAGCACGCCTTTTTCCATATACGCGATCTTGATCCGGTAATTTCCAATCTCAATTCCCAAACAATTTTTCATCTTGAAGTTCTCCATTTCAGAACAGGCCAGTATACCAGCCGGTCAATTTTTCTCCGTATAATATCATAATAAAACAGGCCGCCGCGATCGCCGGGCCAAAAGGAACACGTTTTTCTTTCCGGAAAGACGCGAACCCCAGACCGAAGAGACAGCTTAAGATCAGGTAAAACAGGATCTCCCAGGCCGAGCTCAGGTAAAGTCCTGTCATAAAAAACAATTTGATATCGCCCCCGCCAAGGCTTTCCTTCCCTGTGAGTTTATCAAAGACCAGAGATACGAGAAGCATCCCCCCGCCGAGGATCAATCCAAGGAAGAGACCTCCAAAGATTCTCTGGATCGGGTCCGGGAGAAACAGGGCGGTCGCTAAAAATATCACACAGCCCGCAATCTGCAGGCGGTCGGGGATGATCCATCCATGAAGGTCGGTCAGGCTGAGGATCATAAGGACTACTGTCAGAAGAATTCCCCTGAGACTCATCACAGACATATCATAGCGATACACGATCATACAGCAGGCAATTCCCGATACCAGTTCCACAAAAAAGGCTTCTGCCGGTATCTTTGCCCTGCAGTAGCGGCAGTGTCCTTTTAAAAGGAGCCAGGAAAACAGCGGGATCAAGTCCAGCACTCCCAGGACATGTCCGCAGTGGTCACAGTGGGACCGCCCGGCAACCACTGACTCTCCGGAAAGAAGCCGTCCCGCCGCGCAGTCCGCAAAGCTTCCGAGACAGCAGCCCAGGATGAATGTGATCGTTAGGATGTATATTGTAATTCCCGGGCTGATGTGCAGCATATTGATACTCCTTTATCTATTTGCTAAGGATCCTTTGTAGTCCTATTTTCGAGGGCCGAATAGGTTCTGTCCCTGTCAGTTTTTCAGCTTTCCCTCCATATAACTCACTTGCTGCAGCTGCCCGTCGATACGCATGCGGATCACCATATTGTCCTCCGTCGGCTCGAAATGGATATCTGAGGCATTCACCGAAACCGCGCGCTCAATAATGGAATTTACGAGCCGGATCATCGGCACGATCCTCTTTTTTGAGGTGCGCTTTGCCTCCTCGATCGCCATGAAGTTCAATGGATCCGCCATCGCCAGAAAGAGCTGATCCCTGGAAACACGGACCGGAACCACATTCATCTTTTTCGCCAGGTTCTTTGGTACATATCTGGACATTTCCGGCGTGATATCCACCTTCGAGAGATCGATATATTCGATGCCAAGCTGGATCCGCAGTGTATCGATCAGCTGTTTTTCCGTTATATAGTTATGTTTGACCAGAGTCGTTCCCAGTCATTCTTTTTCCTGTGCCTGATATTTTAATGCCTCGCCGAGCTGCTCCTACGTGATCAGCCCAGCCTCAGGAAGCATATCCCCTAAACGTTTTGTATGCATAATTTGTCACCTCTGCAAGGATTCGGTCATATCTGACTGCCAATTTTCTGAACAGACATGTTCTTTTGTATTGTACCATAGGGAAACGTTCTTTTGTAATTTTTCTGGCGAACGTCTTATTTTTATCTTCCAGCCTTTTTGTTTAAGCGAAAAAAGCAGTCATCCGGTGCAGGTTCATGCCTGCATCAGATGACCGTTTTTTCAAACATTTGATCAATATTCCATTGATCCTACCGGATATCAGCTCCAAGACGGAACTTCAGGTTTCCGAGGATCTTCTTTACGAATCTCTCGATATCCTTCGGATCAAGTGCCTTGTCCTCCGGGACAAAGGTGATCTTGAATGCCATGCTCTTCTTACCCTTTCCGAGCTGCTCGCCGCGGTAGATATCGAAGAGCTCTGCGTCACCGACCTGCTTGCATGCCTTCCTGATCTCATTGATCAGGCTGCCGCAGCTTACATCCTCGTCAACGACCATAGCCAGGTCACGGGTAACCGTGTCATACTCGGAGATCGGTTTGTAGCGCAGACCTTCCGGCATGTGGGAAGCAAGTGCCGCGAAGTCGATCTCACCGAGATAGATCTGGTTGTTTGCCTTGCTGTCTTTCGGGAGCTTTAACTCACCCGCAACGCTGTTTGCAAGCTTACCGAAGGAACCGACGCGCTCGCCATCACAGAGAATGTATGCGGAGATTCCCGGATGAAGATACGGAACATCCTCTGCTCTCTCGTAGTCGAAGCTTACGCCGAAGGAAGCTGCAAGCTCTTCCATGGTTCCTTTGACGGTAAAGAAGTCTTCTTCCTCACCGAATGCCGCGAATCCCACATGCGGAATCTCATTCGGAAGTTCTGTAAGCGGAAGTGCCTTCGGATAGTACACGTTCGCGTACTCAAAGAAACGTCCTGCCGTGTTGCCCTTCTTCACATTCTCAACAACGGTATTCAGCATGGACGGAGCCAGGGTTGTTCTCATGATGGAAAGGTTTGTGGTGATCGGGTTTAACAGGCGGATCACGTTGCGCTCCTTCGCGTCCTCAGCGATATGAAGCGCGTCAAGGTCAGCGTCAGAGTAGAATGCCAGAGTGGATACCTCGAAATAGCCCTGGGATACCATCACCTGTTTTAATTTTGTTCTTCTCTTCTGTGCCGGGTTTAATCCACCGTTTGTAACTGCGGAATCCTTTAAGAAGGTCGGAACGATGTGCTCGTAACCGTATTCACGGATCACTTCCTCCGCGAGATCCGGCTCACCAACCTCGATATCCTCACGGTAGCGCGGTGCTGTCACAGTAAGAACATCACCGTCGCGCTCTACCTCGAAGCAGAGTCTGCGGAGAATGTCAAGAACATTCTCTGCCGGAACCTCGATGCCGAGGATCTTGTTGATGCCACTCAATGTCGCGGTAAATTTCTTACCTTCTCTCGGTGCGCCTGCGCTCACATCGAATGCGCTGGCTGTGATCTCGCCGCAACCGAGTTCTTCGATCAGGTGAAGGGCACGTGCCATACCGATCTCTACGGTATACTCAGCGATACCTTTCTCGTAGTGGCTGGACGCATCGGTGTTCTGTCCGAGGCTTCTCGCTGTCTTACGGATGTTGTCACGCATGAATTTTGCCGACTCAAAGAGAAGCTGCGTGGTGTTCTCTGTGATCTCACTGTTCATGCCGCCCATGATACCCGCAAGGGCTACCGGTTTGCTGCCATCGCAGATCACGAGATTGTTCTCGTTTAACTTGAACTCTTTTCCGTCCAGAGTCTGGATCATCTCGCCGTTCTCCGCGCGGCGGACGATGATCTGGCTGCTCTCTAAGGTGCTCATATCGAAGGCGTGCATCGGCTGTCCGATCTCAAGCATCACATAGTTTGTGATATCGACCACGTTGCTGATGCTCCTTAAGCCGCAGAGAGCTAACTGGCGGCGCATCCATCTCGGGGACTGGCCCGGAGTAATGTTTCTGACACCATGACCTAAATAGCGCGGGCAGAGATCCTGTGCCTCTACTTTGATGTCAAGGTTTTCATATTTATAATCGCTCTCTTTGTAGTCGAGAGCCGGCATTTTAAGCGGTTTGTCTAAGACTGCGGCAACCTCTCTCGCGATTCCTAAAACAGACTGGCAGTCCGCACGGTTCGCTGTTACAGAGATGTCGAAGATATAGTCGTCTAAGCCAACGACTTTCGCGATATCTGTTCCCGGGACAGTGTCCTTCGGAAGGTCTAAGAGACCGTAGACCTCAGAACCTGGATACAGGTCCTCGTTTAAGCCCAGCTCTTCACCGGAGCAGAGCATACCGTTGGACTCGATGCCGCGCATCGGTTTTGCCTTGATCCTGATGCCGCCCGGAAGTGTGGAATTGTCGAGGGCTGCCGGTGTGTGCATTCCTGCATACACATTCGGTGCGCCTGTGACGATCTGGATATCGTTTCCATACTCGCCGCAGTCTACTTTACATGTATAAAGATGCGTTCCCTCCACCGGGGTACATTCTTTTACAACACCGACAACGACACGGTCGATCTCAGCGGAGAGATCGATCAGTTCCTCTACCTCGAATCCGCAGCCGAAAAGCTTATCCTCTAACTCCTGGGCTGTCACGTCAATGTCAACATATTCTTTCAGCCAACTAAATGGTACTTTCATGATCTTCTCCCTCCCCTATTAGCCTTTGAACTGCTTCAGGAAACGAAGATCATTCTCATAAAGCAGGTTGATGTTGTTGATACCGTATTTTAACATGGCGATACGCTCGATACCGATACCGAAGGCGAGACCGGAATACTCATTCGGGTCGATGCCGCAGTTTTCAAGCACCTTGTGGTGTACGATACCGCCGCCGAGGACCTCGATCCAGCCGGTGTGTTTGCAGAGCGGGCAGCCTTTTCCTCCGCACTCGAAGCAGCTTACATCGACCTCAACGCTCGGCTCCGTGAACGGGAAATAGCTCGGACGGAGACGTGTCTTAACTTCGCTTCCGAAGATCGCCTGTACGAACTTGTCCAGCATACCCTGAAGATCGCAGAGTGTGATCTTCTTATCCACAACAAGACCTTCCATCTGATGGAACATCGGGGAGTGGGTCGCGTCACTGTCGGAACGGAATACACGTCCCGGTGCCAGCATCTTGATCGGCGGCTTCTTCGCGTCCATGACACGGATCTGTCCCGGGCTTGTGTGGGTACGGAGCAAGATATCTTCCGCTACATAGAAGGTATCCTGCATATCTCTTGCCGGATGGTTCTTTGCAACGTTTAATCTTGTAAAGTTATGGTCGTCATCCTCGATCTCCGGGCCGTCGTAGATCTCGAAGCCCATTCCGGCGAAGACATCGATCATCTCGTTCTCTGTGACGGTGAGCGGATGAAGTCCTCCTGCCGGGCGCATCTTTGCCGGCATGGTGATGTCGACCTGCTCGCTCTTGTTGCGGGCTGCAAGCTCCAGCTCATCCATCTTGTTTTTCATTTCCTGGTAGCGTGCTTCTACCTGGTTCTTAAATTCATTGATCGTCTTACCGACATTCGGGCGCTCCTCCTTCGGAACGCTTCCAAGACCTTTCATCAGGTCCGCGATGCTGCCTTTCTTTCCAAGGAAGTTCTGCCAGAACTCACCAAGCTGTTCCTTGGACTCTACACTGCCGAGAGCGGCTTCCATCTGCTCTTTCAGTGCCTTGATCTTCTCTTCCATAGTCCACCTCATTCTTTCGGTATGGTTTGGTTATCTATCAGTGCGGCGGTCAGGCTTTTCTGCATGGCCATATCTTCTTGTTTTCGCTTTCACGAAAACAAGAAGCACGGGGCGTTCCCCGTATGATGATTTTTCCTGAAAAAGGCTTATGCAAGCGAGCTTGCAACACCTTTCTCAGGAAAAATCATCGCATGGCTGAACTGTTAACATGAAAAAAGCCCCGTCCCGCGCTATGGGACGAAGCTGACTCTCCGTGGTACCACCCAGATTCCGCATGATTTATATGCGGCACTCTAACGTCTGTAACGGGACTTCCCGTCCTGCACTACTGGAATTTCTTTCGCACAGGCTGCTCAAGAGTGAATTTACAAAAGCTTCCTTCGGAAGGCCTTTCAGCCGATGAGCCTTCTCTCTGTCATACCGGAATATCCTTGTACTGTCTCTGTCATTGCGTTTTACACATTGACGATGGTAGCACAATCCGTAATATTTGTCAAGTGGCGGGCAGTCCGCCGGGATGGATCCATGTTTTAACCGTTACTGTTTACGCCTTGCGCAAACAGTAACTGATTTTGCCGATGCTTCGCATTCCAAATCGGCAAAATCCACTACCACCACTGTACTGTACGGAATTTTCAGTTCAGAAAATTCCTACCCGTGTACAGTAACTTTTAACCTTCCTTATTAATTTTCCGTTTATATCTGTGAATTTATTTCGAAACATCGCCCGCATTTCTTGACACAATTCCCATTTTATGGCATTATCACCTTGTGGAAGCAAATTATCTGCATATTATCTTTTATTTCATCCATTCGCATTCGCAATATGCAGGTTTTTTCGAGACAACACCTGTCAAAAAGGAGGAATTTCTATGGATTTTCTGACACTGACCATCGGTAAACAGAAAAACATCGCTCTGATCGCCCATGACAGTAAGAAACATGAGATGATCGAATGGTGCGAGGCAAATAAAGAGATCTTAAAGGGACATTTCCTGTGCGGCACAGGAACAACCGCGAGAATGATCACCGAAGCCACCGGTCTCCCGGTAAAAGGCTATAACAGCGGTCCTCTCGGCGGTGACCAGCAGATCGGCGCGAAGATCGTGGAGGGTCGCATCGACTTCGTTGTTTTCTTCTCCGACCCCCTGACCGCCCAGCCCCACGATCCTGACGTGAAGGCGCTTCTTCGGATCGCCCAGGTCTACGACATCCCGATCGCAAACAATAAGGCAACGGCAGATTTCATGATCTCCTCCCCGCTTATGAACGAGACATATGACCACCGGGTCATCAATTTCCATGAGGCGATCGCGGACAGGGCGAAGACGCTGTAAGATTATTGATTTCAACCAGGCGGCACAGATATCAGAAAAAGCAGAAAAACATTCAATGTGGATGTTCTTCTGCTTTTCTTGCTTGCCAGTATTTAAATATACACAGATCTAAGAAATAATTTTATATTTTTCTTATTTTTTAACCTCTAAACCATCAATTCAACTCTCCGCTGTTGATCACTGCTTCCAGTTCTTTCAGACGGCTCTCCCCGTACACTTTCAGTCCATACCCGGCAAGCAGCGCCGCAGTCTTTCCCATTCCCTCGCGGAGTTTATGGGAAAAAGTCCCGTCATAGATGCCGTTTGAGCCGCATGACGGGCTTCTTTCTTTTAAAATCGCAATAGTGCAGTCATATTTTTTCGCCTCCCGGAGTGCGAAATCGGCGCCGAGGAGAAATTCTGCCGTGACGTCCCCGCCTTCCGTGTTCATAACCGCCTCGTCCGGCATGTGGATCTCGGAGGCCGCCCGCGGGGTTGGAAGTCCGCCCGCCTGTTCCGGGCAGACCGGATGGAACTTTGCCTTTCCTTCCATTTTTTTCATAAAATCGAGCACATCCTGATTGCGGTTGTTCGAGCCGTCCCACTTGCAGTTTTCGCCGATGAGACAGGCACTGATCAATATCTGAAGCATAATTCTCCCTCTTTCAATGCACGCCGGACAGAGTTCCAGGCTCCTGCATCAACACATTCTGCTGCTCAGATGGCAGGAATCATCACACAGGTTTCTTATTTCTCTCAATCCGGCTGTATGATAAAAGCAGGATCGTCCCACACTTTTTCATGCGGAAGCGATCCTGCTTTCTTTCTATCTTTTCATAAGATCACGCTGCGTCTTCGTGATCCTATCTTCGTACGTTTCCGCGCAGATGGTGATCAATGATTACATCTGGCTCTTCTTGCTGATCATTGCTCTCTTTCTGAGGGTCGGATCAAGGATCTTCTTTCTGATACGAAGGCTTGTCGGTGTGATCTCAAGAAGCTCGTCCGTATCGATGAAATCCAGACACTGCTCCAGGCTCATAATCTTCGGCGGAACAAGCTTTAATGCCTCGTCGGCGCTGGAGGAACGTGTATTTGTTAACTTCTTTGTCTTGCAGACATTGATCTCGATGTCCTCCGCCTTCGGGCTCTGTCCGACGATCATACCGGAGTAAACCTTTACGCCCGGTCCGATGAACAGGGTACCTCTCTCCTGGGCGTTGAACAGACCGTAGGTGATGGACTCACCGGCCTCGAACGCGATCAGGGAGCCTGTCTTTCTGTAGCTTAACTCGCCCTTGAACGGAGCGTATCCGTCAAAGCTTGTGTTCAAGATACCGTTACCCTTTGTATCTGTCATAAACTCACCGCGGTAACCGATGAGACCTCTGGACGGGATGGAGAACTCAAGTCTTGTGTAGCCGCCGTTTGTCGGACTCATTCCCTGAAGTTCACCCTTTCTGCTTGTAAGCTTCTGGATGACAGCTCCGGTAAACTCATCCGGAACATCAACGTAAGCGAGCTCCATCGGCTCTAACTTTCTGTTTCTCTCGTCGTATTTGTAGATAACCTCTGCCTTGCTGACTGCGAACTCAAAGCCCTCACGGCGCATATTCTCGATCAGGACGGACAGGTGAAGCTCACCACGGCCGGATACCTTGAAGCAGTCTGCAGACTCTGTCTCTTCTACACGGAGGCTGACGTCTGTGTTTAATTCACGGAACAGGCGGTCGCGGAGGTGGCGGGAAGTGATGAACTTACCTTCCTGGCCTGCCAGCGGGCTGTCGTTTACCATGAAGTTCATGGAGATCGTCGGCTCGGAGATCTTCTGGAACGGAATCGCCTCCGGCTTCTCCGGGGAGCAGAGGGTATCACCGATATGGATATCCGGGATACCGGAGATCGCTACGATCTCACCGATGGTCGCGTTCTGTACTTCGACTCTCTTTAAGCCGTCGAATACATAGAGCTTACCGATCTTAACCTTCTTCATCTTGTCCGGATCATGATGGTTTACGATCACGCAGTCCTGATTTAACTTTAAGGAACCGCTGTCGATCTTACCGATACCGATACGGCCTACGAACTCGTTGTAGTCGATGGTGCTGATAAGGACCTGGGTCTCAGCCTCCGGATCACCTTCCGGCTCCGGGATATAGTTGATAATGGTCTCGAATAACGGGCTCATATCCACTTCAGGATCATCTAATTCTTTCTTTGCGAAACCTGCACGGGCAGACGCGTAAACGAACGGACAGTCAAGCTGCTCATCAGATGCGTCGAGATCCATGAATAATTCAAGAGTCTCGTCGATCACTGCATCCGGTCTTGCCTCCGGGCGGTCGATCTTGTTGATGCAGACGATAACTCTTAAGTCAAGGTCAAGTGCTTTCTGGAGAACGAACTTCGTCTGCGGCATCGGTCCCTCGAAAGCGTCGACAACAAGGACAACACCGTCTACCATCTTAAGGACACGCTCAACCTCGCCGCCAAAGTCCGCATGACCTGGGGTGTCGATGATGTTGATCTTCACACCCTTGTAGAATACGGCTGTATTCTTGGAGAGGATGGTGATTCCTCTTTCTCTCTCGATGTCATTGGAGTCCATGACACGCTCTTCTACTTCCTGATTTGCACGGAATACGCCGCTCTGCTTTAATAACTGGTCTACCAGGGTCGTTTTACCGTGGTCAACGTGGGCGATGATCGCAATATTTCTGATATCTTCGCGTTTGATCTTCATAATCAATCCTCTTTCTTCATCTATAACTGTCCTCTCACCGATCATTTCCCGACCCGTTTTGCACAGTCATCTTACATTGTATACACTACATTTCCTAATTTTTGCATTACCGACTCAAAATTATAGCATTCATGAAATCAAAATGCAATATATAATCTTTCAAAATTCGGGGCAGATCTGCCTTTTCTGTGTGTTTTTTTCTGTCCAATCGGCAGTTAGTTTTCTCTCACCCATTCAAAATGTCAGAACCCCCGTTTATACTGGCTTGCTGCGGCATTCAAGGATCAGCCTGATATCCCCTTCAAGACATAACTTCTGTATGTGCAGACTGATGCCCCGGCCGGCAGTTAAAACAGAATCACTTCCTTATTAAGTGTGCCGTACCACACCTCATCGCCCTTCCCGATCTTCGCGCCGCCGCTTGTCCCCTCGGTGATCTTCTTTTCCAGGCCATCGTACTCTGCCACCGGGACGAGAACGGAAAACTCCACCTTATCCGTGTACACGCTGTCCAGCACCGTCATATTTTCCTGTCCCAGAATGTACTGGATCTTTCCGACACCTGTATAGTCCGTCACGATCTTCATCTCAAAGGCGCGCTTCTTCTCAACGATCTCGGAAGCCGCAAGTCCCTCCTTCACAGCGCCGGAATAAGCCCGCACAAGACCGCCTGTTCCAAGCAGGGTCCCGCCGAAATATCTCGTCACGACGACACAGACGTTGTGGACATCCTCGCCTAAAAGCACGTCAAGCATCGGCCGGCCCGCCGTCTGGGCCGGTTCCCCATCATCGCTGCATCTTGTGAGCTCGTGGTTCATGCCGATGGTAAAGGCCTGGCAGTTGTGGCGGGCGTCCCAGTATTTCTTTTTGATCTCGGCGATAAACGCCGCTGCCTCCTCTTCGGACTCCACCGGTTTCAGGTTCGCGATAAAGCGGGATTTCTTCACTTCGATCTCCGCTGTGCCGCCTTTGTATAAAATTTTCACGCTGTCAAGAGCCATATCTTCTCTCCTTCATATCCCGTCCAAACCTGCTGTCCGTCCCGTATATTTTTCCGTTATTTCCGGTTTCCGGGCAGAACCGGACAGGCAACCCTCATAATTCCGCATTGCGGAAAGATATCCCTGTCATTCATATTTTTGTCATGTCTTTGACGATTCCGACCACAAAATGTAATTTTTCCTTCATATTTTCCCACTTTGCGGTCAAAAATATCATAATACAAACCAAACTTTTCCACAATAACTATTTATAAATGAATGAAACTTTGCTATAATTAGGGAATGATAAAGGAGGCATCCTGAATGAATTATGGAAAAAACGAGGTGGAAAAGACACTCCGCAAGACAAATTCCAGATCACAGAAGATCACCTCACATCTGGTGCTTCTTCTCACAAAGATCATCCTGATCCTGGTTCTGTTTGCAGCGGTGCTTGGAATCAGCTTCGGCTACGGAATCTTCAAGGGCGTTATCGACGCGGCCCCGGAGATCGATGTAGCGAGCATCGAGCCAAGCGGTTATGCCACCATGGTCTATGACAGTAAGGGAAACCTCACGGAAACGCTCGTAAAATCAGGAGCGAACCGTCTTGAGGCATCCTACGAGGAACTTCCCCAGTGCCTGATCGACGCTTTCGTCGCGATTGAGGATTCCAGGTTCTGGTCCCACAAAGGCGTTGATGTCCGTTCCATGGTCCGTGCGGCCGTCGGAATCATTACCGGTGACTCCAGTGCCGGCGGCGGAAGTACCCTGACCCAGCAGCTCATTAAAAACAATATCTTTGAAGGCGGCAATGAGGACACCTTCGGGGAGAAGCTTGAGCGAAAGATCCAGGAGCAGTATCTGGCGATCCAGTTAGAGAAGATCATGGATAAAAAGATCATCCTCAAAAACTACTTAAATACCATCAACCTCGGAAACAACACTCTGGGCGTAAAGGCGGCGGCTCTCCGTTACTTTGATAAGGATGTTTCGGACCTTACACTCTCCGAAGCGACCGTCATCGCCGGAATCACCCAGAACCCGTCGAGATTCAACCCGCTCTCCGAGAACGGAAGAAAACGCAACGAAGAAAAGCGCCGCGTGATCCTCCAATATATGTACGAGCAGGGAATGATCTCGAAGGACGATCAGGAAGAGGCTCTCGCTGATGACGTTTACTCCCGGATCAAAAACGTGGATATCGTCACAAAAGAGACCCAGACGCCGTACTCCTACTTTACCGACGAGCTGATCGATCAGGTATTAAAAGCCCTGCAGGACAAGAAAGGCTACACGGAGACGCAGGCCTACAATCTCCTCTTCTCCGGCGGTCTTGAGATCCACACCACCCAGGATCCGGATATCCAGTCCGTGGTGGATGAAGAGATCAGCAGACCGGAAAACTACGACGTTGTCTACTACTCGATCGACTACCGTCTGTCGATCCAGCATCCGGACCAGACAACAACGAACTATTCCGATGAGACATTAAAAACATACTTCCGCAAGGAACTCGGCGAGACAAACTTCGACGGTCTCTTCTCCTCAAAGGAGAAGGCGGATAAGGCCATCGCGAAATACAAAGCTGCAGTGACAAAAGACGGGGATACGGTTCTCGGCGAATCTGTCCACTATGTACTTCAGCCTCAGGCGTCCTTCGTCCTCATCGACCAGTCCAGCGGCTATGTGAAGGCGCTCAGCGGCGGCCGCGGCCAGAAAGAGGTCAGCCGTTCCTTAAACCGTGCCACAAACACCCTGCGCCAGCCTGGTTCCACCTTCAAGGTCATCACATCCTTCGCCCCGGCGATCGATACCTGCGGCGCTACCCTGGGAAGTGTCTACTACGACGGCCCGTACACCATGGGCACAAAGACGTTCCGGAACTGGTACAGCAGCAAGGGCTACATGGGCTACAGCACGATCCGTGACGGTATCGTCTACTCCATGAACATTGTTGCCGTCCGCTGCATGATCGAGACTGTGACACCGCAGCTCGGCGTGGAATACGCGAGAAACTTAGGGATCACTTCCTTAACAGATACGGACTACAACGCTTCCACCGCTCTCGGCGGTATCACAAAGGGCGTTTCAAACCTGGAGCTCACCAATGCCTTTGCGGCCATCGCAAACGGCGGTATCTACACGAAACCAGTGTTCTTCACCCAGATCCTGGACCACAACGGAAAAGTGCTTCTGGAAAATGCGCCGGAGACAAAGCGTGTACTTAAGGACTCCACCGCATTCCTTCTCACGGACGCGATGTCCCAGTCCATGGAAAGCAGCCGCATGTTCGCGTCCTCCGGAGTCAGCTTGAACTCCACAAGTGCCGCGGCAAATATTCCGGGAATGTCCAACGCCGGTAAGTCCGGTACCACAACAAACAATAACGATATCTGGTTTGTCGGATTTACCCCGTACTACACAGCGGGAATCTGGTCCGGATGTGACGATAACCAGAAGATCTCAGCCATCGGAAGCAGTACTTCCTACCACAAGAAGATCTGGAAAGCGATCATGACAAAGATCCATGAGGGGCTTGCGGACACCGGTTTCCCGGTTCCGTCCTCCGTCACAACCGCCCAGATCTGCCGGAAATCCGGAAAGCTTGCGATCCCCGGTGTCTGCGAGAATGATCCAAGAGGAAACGCCGTTTACACCGAGTACTTTGCAAAGGGAACTGTTCCAACAGAGGTCTGCGACCATCATGTACAGCTGACCGTGTGCAGCGAGTCCGGCGGACTTGCAACGGAATACTGCCCTGCGAAGACTACAAGGACCTTCATGGTGATTCCGGACGGCGAATCCGGCGGAACGGATGATTCTAAATACCGTTCTCCGGGAACCTGCACGATCCACAGCTCGACCTCCGTTGTTCTTCCGAGCGAAGAAGACACTGAGAACATGGGTTCCACAAAGGTCGAGACTGTTCCGGAAACCGTTCCGGAGACCACAAAAGCAGCGCCGAAATCGCCGCTTGACCAGGTATATATTCCTGTGGGACCTGGATATAATTAATCCTAAGTAAAGCAATACGCCGGATAGATTGAGTTCTATCTGGCGTATTGTTATAGAATTTTAGTAACTGTTCAGTAGGTCTGCGCACTTGCTGCGCTGACCGTAAGAAAACCTAGGCTAAAAGGCAAAAATCCATCGGCGTAGCCGATTTGGAATGGATTTTTGCATGTAACTGTGAAGGTACTGAACAGTTACGAATTTTATAAGATTCCAGACACTGCCTGCGGCGAATTTATAGTCGATAAAATTCTCTGTTGATTCGCAAATAGTAGTAAGCTGCAAAGCACCGCTCAGAAAGTTATACTGCTGAAAAATCCCCCAGCTTTAATACCGGGGGACTCTCTCTATTTACATCATGGCTTTTGTAAATACGACCTTTATTCCGCTTTTCTTTTCTTCATCTCTTCGATCATCACCGGAAGGATCTTTGTGACATCCCCGACGATTCCCGCATCTGCCACATCAAAGATGGACGCATCCTCATCCTTATTGATGGCTACGATATAGCCGGAACCGATCATGCCGGATACATGCTGGGTGGCGCCGGAGATTCCACATGCGATGTAGAGCTTCGGAGCGACGATCTTGCCGGACTGCCCGACCTGGTGGGCTCTGGATACCCAGCCTTCCTCGATTGCAGGTCTGGTGGCTCCCACAACGCCTCCCATGACCTCCGCGAGCTCTTCCACAAGGGCAAAATTCTCCTTGCTGCCCATTCCTCTTCCGCCGGATACGATGATCTGTGCTTCCTCGAGGTTGACGGTCTCTGCGATCTCTTTTACTGTCTCAACGACCTTTGTGCGGACTGTGTCTGCGGAGGCGTCCTCAGCGATGACTTCGCCGGTTCTGCTCTCGTCTAATTTTTTTGCGAAAGAACCGGAACGTACGGTCGCAACATGCGGAAGGTTCTCTCCCATCTTCATGTCATTCAGTACATTTCCGTTGTAAGAAAGGGATGTGTAAACGCCGTCTGCAGTGATCCCTGTCACATCTGTCACACAGCCGGACTCAAAGACTGCGGAGACTGCCGGGGCGATCATCTTTCCCTCCGGGGTTCCTGCCATATAGACTGCCTTCGGCTGATATTTCTCCGCAAGTTTTACGAGGATCTGTGCCTTCTCCTCAGCCGGAAGTCCTTCCTCACCTGCCACGAGGACCTTGGAAGCTCCTGCTGTGATCACGGTCTTTGTATCAGTGTCCTTTCCAAATACAACAGCGATCACTTCCTCGCCGTTTGCCTTTGCAAGCTCTGCGGCCTTGCTGACTGTCTCAAGTGCTGCACCGACCGGTGCACCGTCTGCGCTCTGGGCGTAGACCATGATATTCTTTCCATCTGTATATTTCATCGTCTCAATTTCCTTCCATGCTTAATTCCGGCTGACATTCACGTTTTGTGCGGGCCAAAGCCGGTTCTGCCGATCCAGCATTCATCAGATTGCTTTTGCTTCGCTCATCATGGCGAGCGCCTGGCTTACCGCCTCCGCCGGATCTTCTGCCTTGATCTTCACACCTGCGGCTCTCTTTGCCGGTGCGTAGACCCTGAGGACCTCGACCTGTACAGCTCCTGCCTCTTCTGCAGCGAGCTCCTCGATCGGTTTCTTTCTCGCTGCCATCTTGCTCTTGATCGTCGGATAGCGTGGGTCATACTCCGGCTTATTGACAGCCACAACGCACGGAAGCCCTGACTCGATCATGCAGTAACCTTCCTCCGTCTCCTGCTTTACTGTCACTTTTCCCTCTCCTGCTGTGATATCAACGACATCTGCTGTTACCGGAGCGGAAAGCTCCTTCGCCAGGATCGTTCCCACCTGTCCGGAAGCGAAATCTGTGGTCTCTTTGCCGCAGAACACGATGTCAAATTTCTTTCCTGTCCTCTCCTCGATGGCTTCCTTCGCAGCCTTCAGTTCCTTTGCGATGATCTCCGGATCAGCGCTCTGGTAAGCGTCATTTGCCGCAAGGTACGCGTAGTCAGCGCCCACTGCCAGGCAGTTCTTTAAGGAGTTCTTAACGCTCTCATCGCCGATGGAAAGAACGGTCACCTCTCCTCCTGCCGCCTCTTTTAAGCGGACTGCCATCTCCAGCGCATATGTATCAAATGCGTTTACTACCGGTGTCACACCGTCAAGAGCCGGTGCCCCTGTCTTCGGATCCAGGGAGATCTCAACGGAATCGTCCGGAACCTGTTTTACACATACTAAAATTTCCATGTTTTCCTCCAAAATTCGTCCGGTTCCGGCAGAACCAGTTCTTCACGGATACTGCCGGACCGGTGTAATATCTCGAAATTTTGCGGCTTTCACAGCCGTTTCTCCGCCATTCATTTGCCTTTACGCGCAAATTGCTTTTACTTTCCTATCACGTTGTTTGCCACAACAATTCTCTGTACCTCATTGGTTCCCTCAAAGATCTGGAAGATCTTCGCATCTCTAAGAAGCTTCTCAACCGGGTACTCTCTGCTGTAGCCGTAACCGCCGAACATCTGGATCGCCTCAGAAGCAACCTCCATTGCGATATCGGACGCATAGCATTTCGCGATAGCGGATTCCTTCGTGTACGGAAGTCCCATATCCATCTTTGTTAAAGCATGGGCAACCATCTGACGGGCCGTCTCTGTCTTGATCTCCATGTCGGCTACCTTGAACTGTAATGCCTGGTTCTTGATGATCGGTTTGCCGAACTGGATCCTCTCCTTGCCGTATGCGACTGCCTCGTTGATGCCTCTCTGGGCGATACCTGTGGCAACGCAGCCCATCCATGCGCGGGCCTGGTCGAGAGTCTTCATGGCGATTCCGAAGCCCTTTCCTTCCTCTCCGATGAGGTTCGCTGCCGGGATCCTGCAGTCCTCGAATACAACGTCACAGGTATTGGAGGTACGGATACCCATCTTGTTCTCCTCATGTCCTGTGGAGAGACCAGGAGTTCCGGCATCTACCAGGAACATGGAGATTCCCTTTACCCCTTTGGATTTATCGGTCATGGCTGTCACGCAGTAGAAGGAAGCGACACCGCCGTTCGTGATGAAGCATTTTCTGCCGTTTAATACATACTCATCTCCATCTTTCACCGCTGTGGTCTTGCCTGCGCTGGCATCGGAGCCTGCACCCGGCTCTGTCAGACAGAACGCACCGAAGCCTCCGTCGAGGATCAGATCGCAGACATGCTGCTTCTGCTCGTCGCTGCCCGCGATGAGGACCGGCTTCATGCCGAGCCCACTGGCGGAGATCGTTGTGGCAAAGCCTGCGTCCGCGATCGCCATCTGCTCGATAAGGGCGGCTACATCCACACGGGAAAGCCCCGGGCCGCCGAACTCTTCCGGAACCTCGAGAGCCTGATAGCCCTGCTCGACCGCTTTATCATAAATTGCCTTCGGCCATTCGCCGGAAACATCGTATTCCTTGCACTGCTCTGCAACTTCTTTGTCACAGAAATTTTTAACGTCCTGCAGGAGATCCTGCGCCTCTTCAGAAATTAAGTATGCCATAATGAAATTCCTTTGCTGCTATGTCTTCTGCGGCCGCCCTGGAAAATATGCGGGCTTGCCGGACAGCAGCTTTCCTTTCTTTTTTATTTGCGCCGGCCGGTTCACGGGGGAGATTGCCGGCCGGCAGACAGTGTCAATAAATATATTGGTGTACGGCAGCCGTCTCACGGGGAGGAAAAGGACTGCTGCCGGGGCTAAACAGAATACTTTACGCCTCTTCCTTCGGATCATAGCAGATCTTGCCCGGGTTTAAGATCATCTTCGGGTCGAAGGTCTCCTTGATGCCGCGCATCAGGCGCATGTTCACCGGACCTGCGAACTCTGCAAGATAGCCTTTCTTTCCAAAGCCGATTCCGTGCTCACCGGAGATCAGACCGCCCAGCTCTGCTGCCTTCCTGTAGATGTCTGCCATGAACTCGGAAACCTGTTTCTTGAATGTCTCCTCATCCATGTCGTTCGCGCATGTATAGATATGTAAGTTTCCATCGCCCGCATGTCCGAAGCTCTTGACCTCGAAGTCATATTTCTCGGACGCTCCCTTGACGTATGTCAGGTATTTCGCGATCTGGTTGACCGGAACGACGACGTCGCACTCATCGAGAAGCTTTGTCTCCGCCTCGATGGCCTCAAGGAAGGAGCTTCTCGCTGCCCATGCGTCTTTCTTCTTCGCCGGGGTATCAGCAACGAGAACATCCACAGCGCCCGCGTCGAGAACAACCTCAGCCGCCTGCTCTGTGAGCTCCTCCAGCTGTTCCATGTTGTCGCCGTCGAATGTCACAAGAAGGTAAGCGCCGATGTCAACACCCTCGACCTGCTTCGGGAATACGCTCTTTCCAAGGTAGCGCTCGGAAGCGAGAACGATCTCTTTCTCCATGAATTCCAGTGCCTGCGGCTGGAAGTGGTTCATGAAGAATTTCGGAACCGTCGCAATACAGTCTTCCAGGTTCTCATACGGGATGATCAGGCTGATGGTCTCTTTCGGTGCCGGGATGAGCTTTAAGGTGAGCTCTGTGATGATACCTAAGGTTCCCTCGGAACCGATCATTAAGTTTAACAGGCTGTAGCCGGTGCTTGTTTTTGAGACGGTAGCGCCCAGCTTTACGATCTCACCGGTCGGAAGGACAACGGTCATGGCGCGCACATAATCTCTTGTGCATCCATATTTGACGGCGCGCATGCCGCCCGCGTTCGTGGAAACATTTCCGCCGAGAGTCGCAAACTTTTCACCCGGATCCGGCGGATATAAGAGACCCTGCTTCTGTGCATCCTCAGCGAGGTCATTTAACAGAACGCCCGGCTCCACGCGGACTACGAAGTTCTCGAGATCATAGCCAAGGATCTTATTCATCTTGCTCATGTCAATCATGACCCCGCCATCTACAGCTACTGCCGCGCCGGTAAGACCGGTTCCTGCTCCTCTCGGAATCACCGGGAGGGAGTTCTCATAACAGACCTTCACGATAGCCGCGATCTCCTCTGTGGTTGTCGCCTCGATCACGACCTCCGGCGCGCCCTTTCCGTAGATCGGCATCTCGTCGTGGAAATAGTCACTGTTGATCTCTTCGCCTGCGTATACTTTTCCCGGAACGATCGCTTTGAACTGTTCCAGGATCTCAGGCGTTACCTCATTATACTTCTTTGCCATGTTTGCTTTCTCCTCTTCTCATATATTGCCGCCACCCATATGACACATGTGCGGTTTTGTGTAATGCAATTGATTCTCTTTTATATTGGTAGTACCAATTATGATATATTTTAAACACCATGCACATTTGTTTGTTTATTGCGCACAATGTTGATTGTTTTCTCTTTATTGGTAGAACCAATTCGTTCTAAAAAATAACTGCTATCAATAAGCAGTGTATTTTTTCCAATACAAGGATATCGCTGTCCCGGATTTTTGTCAAGACTTTTTGTTTTTCTTTGCGCAAATTTCGCACAGATTGTCTGATTTTTGTCAGGCTTGTTAGAATTATATCATAGTCATGGTTCCCGCTCTTTTCCCTGACTCTCAAAGCACTGGCTTATCGAAATAATCAGTCGGAACTCTGCCATAATTTTTATAAGTACTGGTAAATATAGTGGAAATGCAGCTTCAGTCCCTCTCTCGCCTTCTCGATATTTCCCTCCGCGAAACCTTCTGCCAGTGTCCTGTGGGCGCGGCTTAAGAACTGCTCGCTGTGCATGCCCTCGATGATCTTTCCACGCATCTTCGGGATATACTCGTCCATGATCTTGTTGAGGGCCTTATAGTTTGCCAGCATACAGAAGTTTCCGGATGCCTCGATGAGAAGGTAGTGGATCGCCTTATCCCAGCGGACACGCTCCTCCTCCGTCTCCGCCCGCTCCAAATTGTCGAGATAGGACATCATCTTCTGGCGCTGCTCCTCCGTCGCCTGTTTCACCCCTGTCTCAATGGCCCCCCACTCCAGGGTAGAACGGAATTCCGTGATCTTATCCACGTCGATCTTCTTTAAAATATACATGAACGACAACATCTCCGCCAGAATCTCGTCAAAATTTCCGGAGACATAGTTTCCCGCACCTTGCTGGCTCTCCAGAACTCCCATGTTTTCCAGGATCCGGAGTCCCTCTCTCGCGGAATTCCGGCTGATCTCCAGCTTCTGGGCAAGTTCCCGCTCCGGGAGAAGCTTCTCACCCGCCTGGATCTCCCCGCTTCCGATTCCATGTTTTACATATTCAATGACTTTCTCGTAGGATTTCTCCATTTTTGATTCAGCAGTCCTTTCTTTTAACCAGAACTCCTGTACTTTCTACCCTGTTAGACTAATACACCGTTCAAACAGATCCAGCATCTCTCAGCAGACCGTACATTCATTCAAATAGAAAAGCACAGCCGCTGCCCCTTGAAACAGAGCTGACGTTCCATCTCCGCATCCATAACAAACTGCAGTCCGGCTGTGTTCTTAAATGTCTTTTTTGTGCGGAATCTTTTCCATAAGATTCCTGCTATTCTTCCATCGCCTTTTTGATCGCCTCAAAGAGCTCATCATACGTCTCGAACGCTGTGATCTCTGGATGGTCCTTCTTGATCTGCTCCGTGCTGCGGAACAGGAATCCCGCCTTGCTCGCCTCGATCATTCCGAGATCATTGTAGCTGTCTCCGCTGGCGATCGTCTCAAAGCCGATGGACTGAAGTGCCTTCACCGTCGTATACTTGGACTTCTCGATCCGCATCTTAAATCCCGTGATCTCCCCGTCCAGAGCGACCTCCAGGGAATTGCAGAAGATCGTCGGCCAGCCAAGCTTCTTCATCAGAGGCTTCGCAAACTGCGTAAACGTATCACTGATAATGATGACCTGACCAAGCTCACGAAGCTTATCCAGGAACTCCTTCGCACCCGGAAGCGGATCGATCTTCTCGATGGTCTCCTGGATCTCCTTCAGTCCCAGTCCATGTTCCTTCAGAATCCCGATTCTCCAACGCATCAGCTTATCATAATCCGGCTCGTCCCTCGTCGTCCTCTTAAGCTCCGGGATCCCGCTGGCCTCCGCAAACGCGATCCAGATCTCCGGCACTAAAACTCCCTCTAAGTCAAGGCATGTGATATACATAGCTGTTTTCTCCTCATTCCCGTGCTTTATTGTCATAATGAAAATATTATAACATTATCATCTAGAAAAATCTATAACCGCTTTACCCGCCCATAAAAATATGCTGCCCGCTGAATCTCCCAGCCAGACAGCATATCATTAAATTTATAGTCTTTTCAAAAAAATATTCCCGCCGATTATTTCGCCGTCTCTCCCTTTAAATACTCATACATCACCCGCGCCCCATCACAGATACTCGTAATCTCCGCATGCTCCGACGGATTGTGTGACACACCGCCCCGGCACGGAATAAATACCATACCGGAATCACAAATCTCCGCAAAAGACATGGCATCATGCCCCGCACCGCTCGGCATTCTCCGGCTGGAGATTCCAAGCCGCTTCGCCGCCTGCTCCAGACCGTCTTCCACTGACTCACTCATACTGATCGGAGGAATGCTGTTGATTTTCTCCGCCACATACTCAACGCCGCGCTTCTTGCAGCTCTCCCGCACCGCGGCCTTAAACGCCCGCTCCATACGGTCCAGACTGTCCTGATCAATGCCACGCATGTCCACACCAAGCTCCACCCGTCCCGGTATGACGTTCAGAACATTCGGATGGTTCTGAACCACGCCCACCGTCGCCACCGACTCGTACGCAGATTCCCACTTTCCGATCTTCTCCATCTCCAGAATGATCTCCGCAGCCGCACAGAGCGCGTCACTCCTCATATCCATCGGCGTAGCGCCAGAATGCTCTGCCATACCACGAAGATACACCCGATACCTCACTGGCCCCGCGATCGTCCCGACAATACCGACCTGCGTCTTACATTCCTCAAGCACCTTTCCCTGCTCAATATGTAACTCCAGATATCTCCGAAGTCCCGATATCTTCTTCGGATGAAGCGTCAACCCCCGGTGCTCAAAAATACTCTCCAAAGACTCCCCGTCCTTCGACATCAGATGTCCGATATCCTGCTTATAGACCTCATGTGTAATCAGTCCACTACCGATCGTACAGCACCCAAAATTACTGGACTCCTCACACCGGAACGCCCCGACCCGAAGCGGGATCCTGATTCCATCCTCCTTCGCCCAGCGCATCACCATAAGCCCGGCCATCACGCCAGCCACACCATCATACCGTCCACCCTCGATCACAGAATCCAGATGCGACCCGATCAGCGTATACCCGTCCTCGTCTGTATTCGTCACATAAGTATTCCCAACCTCGTCCGTAATCACAGAAGCCCCGAGCTCCCTTCCAAGCCCCTTAAAGACCTCATGCATCGCGTCCTCCGTTTCCGAATACCCCAGCCGCGTCACGCCGCCCTGCGACGTACTTCCGATATCATAAAAACTCTGAAATAACCTTTCACAATACTGAACATCCTCGATCCGACGCTCCATAACAAGTACCTCCTGAGTTCCCCTAAGTATTTTCTGATCTATCTCATCTTCATTGCATATTTACTTTATCTCTATTTCGCAACAAGAAATAATTCTGACAATACCATTATAATCCATAAGAACTCAGAATTATATGTTCTCCCAGCCAAAGTGAAACGCGCCTTTTTGTACGTACGGACAAAAACATTCTCCCTGGCATGCCAGTACACAGCGGGGGTGAGGCTTCGGGCACGGATGCGCCTGAAGCCTCACCCCCGCGTACCCCTCGTCACTCCTTCATCCGCCAAGCCAAAACTCCCATATACAACTTAAAACCATCCTCCGGCCTTTTAATATCCAACCCCGTAACCGCCTGAATCCTCCCCAGCCGATACTTCACCGTATTCCTATGCGTATGCAGCACCCCAGCCGTCTCATCCAGACTCCCCGAACACATAAAATACGTCCACAGAGTCTCTAAAAACTCCCGACTCTCCACCGGCGCCAAAATCCTCTCAAATACATCCCTTTTCCCCGCTGAAAAAAGATCCTGCAACACACAGTACATCTCAACCTTTTCATATACGCAGACACAATTCTCAGGCTGAAGCTTTCTCATGACCCTAATTGCCTTAAACGCATCACTGTATGTATCGCGAATCCCGGCGAGTCCAGTCCGGACCGGACCGATAGAACAGACAAACTTATCCGTTCCCGCATTCCACAGAGAACATATTCTCTCCTCTTCAAAAAAATCCACAAGCGTCTCCCGAAGCCTGCACTCATCCTCTCCCTCAGTCAGAATCAGATACCCCTTCTCCAACGGAACCATCACACACTCCCTGACCCCAGCAGTCTCTCTCATCCTCTCCAACAAAGTCCGCCCCAGAAACCTGATCCCCTTCCAATCCTGCTCATCCGGCACATACCGCTTTCTGAAATTGATCACCACCGCCGAAAACCAGTCATGCTCCACGTCCATCCCAAAAAGCCGTCCCCGTTCCTCCATCAGGATCTCATCACTGTAATTCTCGTAAAGAATATCCTTCACATACTTCTCCAGAATCTCCGAGTTTCCCTCCTCCTCAAAGATCAGATTCATCACATTCACAATAATATCAATATAAGCCAGCTCCCCCGGAATCTCCAAAACCGGCAGTCCCACCTCATCCGCCGCTCTCTTCACACTCTCCGCGACAGTCTTCACATACTGCCCCGTCTTCACCGCAATACAGCAGCACGTATCCGCCAGATCCCGGATCAAGGCACACTGATCCTCCTCACTCTTCCGCACCGAATAAAAACTCGTGATCAGAAAATCATTTCCCTTGAGCCACCTCTTGATCTCCGGGACCTCCATCACCGTCACATGCTCCACTTTCCTAAAAAGTCCCTCTTCCCCCGCCACCACGCGGACACCCCGCATAACCGAGAGCTTCAGGACATCACTTACCTTTGCCACAAAAGTCCCTATCTCCTTTACAAATCATTACACTTTTCCATTCAAGGAACAATTGTTAATTACGTTATCTCCTAAGCGGAAATCATAACTTACGTTATAGACCCTAATACACATAACTATTTTACCACATTCTACGATTATTCTCAATCTATCCTTGCCTTAATGCCACTCCACAAGCCCCGTCATACTGTCTATCTCGTTGCCTCTCGTCTTCCTGTTCCATCACCTTACAAATAATCGTATCAATCTGCACCGAATCAGCATGTTTTTTTTACACCCTTCAAATTTAATCATCCCTATTTTTCAAATAATGTTTTTACATATAAATTCTCACCATAACAATGCCGTTTAAAAAATTCCAAATATTTTTTACTCTTCCACAAACTCCCGCGCCTTTTTGTCCCTCCGGGACAAAAACAGCCAACCCAGGCATGCCAGTGCACAGCGGGGGTGAGGCTTCGGGCACGGTCGCGCCTGATTTTGGGGGCTGGCTTCCTCTTGGCGCGCGGGAGAATGCGTTGGAGGACAGGGGACACTTGTTTGAGCCGCAGGCGAGTTGTGTCCCCTGTTCTCCGCTCTTAGCATTCTTCCGGGTGCTTAGAGGAACCGCCCCAAAAATCCCCCAAGCTTCCGCGCCCGAAGCCTCACCCCCGCGTACTCCTGTCACTCCTTCATCCCCGGCCTGAAGATAATCGCACCCAGATATCCAAACACCAACGCCCCACTGATCCCCACAGCACTGGCTGTAAATCCCCCTTTAAAGATTCCAAGCACTCCATCCTCTGCCATCGCCTTCACAACCCCTTTCCAAAGTGTATTTCCAAATCCAAGCAGCGGCACAGTCGCTCCTGCCCCGGCCCACTCGGCAAACGGCTCATACACTCCCAAAAATCCAAGGACACTCCCGCTGACCACTAACAGCACCATGATCCTCCCCGGCATCATCTTTGTCTTATCCATCAGGATCTGCACCAGCATGCAGATCAGACCACCCACAAGAAAAGCTCTGATATATTCCATAGCCACACTCACTCCACTTCTCATTCCTAAGATTTATATTTTCACACTCTGTATGATCCACGTCCGTCTTCCCTTAACATTTTTCCAACAGATTGTTCCTCCTTCGAAAATCCCCGGCTAAGTTCTTACAGAAAATCCGGCGTCTCCAGCACCACCCCATGCGCGATCCCCGGCACACTCTTCCCCTCATTAAAGCTCACCGTAGAAAGCAGAGCCCCCGTCGGCAGAAACAGCACCCTTTTCCACTCCCCATTCCTGATCTTCGGCAAAACAAACCCGCAAAGCACCGCCGCTGAACACCCACATCCGCTTCCCCCGGCATGGGTATCCTGCTCCTCCGGCGAAAACATCTCGATCCCGCAGTCCATATATCTGCTCTCGATCCGGTATCCTGCCTTCATAAGATAATCCAGCAGAAGTCTCCGTCCCACTGTCCCCAGATCCCCGGTGATGATCTTATCATAATGTGTCTCGTCCACCCCGAGATCCCTGAAATTTTGCAGGATCGTATCAAGCGCCGCCATCGCCATCGCAGCCCCCATATTCATGGAGTCATGAAAATCCATATCCACAATTTTTCCCGTCGTCACCGCCGTGATCTTCGCAAGCGGCGCTTCCTTCCCCCGGCAATCCCCGGAGGACACGATCACCGCTCCGCACCCAGTCACCGTCCATGTAGCCGAATACGGCCTCTGATTCCCATATTCCAACGGAAAACGGAACTGCTTCTCCGCCGAAGCGAAATGGCTGGAAGCGCCTACAAGAACATGATCCGCAAATCCACCCTCCACGCACATGGCGCCCAGCCCCAGACCTTCCCCCATGGTGGAGCATGCTCCGTAAAGCCCGAACATTGGGATCTCCAGATTTATATTTCCAAAAGAAGTGGCGATGAGCTGTGCCAGAAGATCCCCCGCAAACGAATACCTGATTTCTTCCTTCGAAAGCCCGCTCTTCTCGATCACAAGACCTGCAGTCCTGCTCTGAAGCTCACTCTCCGCCTCCTCCCAGCTTTTCTTTCCCAGCATGGGATCCAGCTCCACCCGGTCAAAAAAAACGCCAAGAGGTCCGTCTCCTTCCTTCTTTCCCACTGTCGACGCAGCCGCCATGATCAGCGGCGGATTTTCAAACACCACACTGGCACGCCCGCGCTGCTTTCTTAACGTTCCTGTTTTCTCATCCATTTTTCTATCCACTCCCATCTTTATTTTGGTCTCAATTCACCTATCAGTTACATCCATACATATCGTACTTTTTGAACAAAAACGACTCCAATCGTACTAAATAAATATACCTTAACACTCCAGTACCCCGTGCAGTCATTCGCAACAGGCTTCATCCTCACATAGGTACACCAAAATAAGGTCTCCATGCAAATAGAATCCCCAAAACAAACAAAAAGATGCAGGAATCCGAAGTCCACCTCGAATTTCCGCATCTTTTCCCACGACACACATTCTATAAATTTTTCACTCACATCGCCTGAAGCAGCCCCAAAATCACCGAGTACACCGCCTCATTCTTTTTCACCACAAATGCCAGCTCCTCCTTTGCCTGGTTCAGCCGGTGAAACAGCCGCCTTACACTCCGGTTCCCAGACCGCAGATATCCCGTCTCATCATAAAAATATCTCTCATCCAGCAAAACGACAAGCCGCTCCACATCCTCGCTGCTCCCGGCATTCTCCTCAAAATACCGATATCCCAGCGCCAGATACCCTTTTAAAAGCTTCTCTGCTTCCTCCTCATCATTCCCGTACCCAGCCGAGACATGGGGATACATCCGTCTCCCCTTTCCTCTGGTCAGGCGCATCATATTCTGGATAAAAACAGACAGCTCTGCGTTCGTCCGGATCCGGTTCGTCATCCGGAATGTCTGCACACCCGGCACAGATTTCCACACCATCTCAGCGCTCTCCCCCAGCTCATCCGGCGAGATCACATCCTCGCAGTCCCCGGAAAAGATCACCGGCCGCCGGGTACTGATCCCAGCCAGCAGCTCCCTCGCCCCAGGCTCAAGAAGATGTGCCTCATCCACCAGAACCGCGGAACACTCTTCCAGACCGCACTCCGCCCCAATTTCGGAATCTGGCAGATACTCCACCCGCCGAAGTCTCTCATGAAGCCGCTTCCAGTCCTTCTTGCTCTCCCCGCAGTGGATCATGCAGACCCTCTGCTTTCCGGAAAGCTTCATAGCGATATCGTAGAGCAGCAGCGTCTTTCCCGTCCCCGGAAGTCCCGTAAACCAGTACGCCCCGGTCCGCTCCGCCCGGATTTTCTTTAAGATCTGGCGTTCGATATCCCGCTGCTGGGCAGTCAGGAAATATTCCTTGTTCAGGAATCGCTCCGGCTCTGTGAGAGGCGAGATCAGATACAGTTCCGCCTGAAACAGCTCCTCCACATCGCCCTCATAGTCCTTTCCGCCATCCCTCAGATCCGCGCAGAGCTGTTCCCAGTCCGCGTCCACGATCCGGTCGTGGTTCGTAAGGCGGACAAGCCGGTTCTGGCTGCTGATATATGTATAGGACCGGATCGTCTTTCCCTGCACCGCGAGATAATATCGGTTCTGTATCAACTGTTTCCGCAGTGCCTCATCGGAGACTGCTCCGCTCTTCAGCTCCACATTCACGATCTGGTCCTCCCTGATCTGCAGAAGGTCAAACTCCTTTCCCAGTCTCGGAATCTGAAACGAGTAAAAGAACCAAAGCGCATACACCTCGTCCATATGCGTCTCCAATTCCCTCACAAAGGCCTTCATGCTGTCAAGCTCCCACTCCCGCATCTTCAAAAAGTACCCGCGCCCCGACATCTGTCTCTCCAGCTTCTGGACGCAGGAAATATTCTGATTTCTTGTGAGCGTATAGATCGATACTGATTTCACGTTTTCCTCCGCTTATTCCATGCTGACGCTGTTCATATGCTACACAGCCGCCGCATCTTCTCTCTCCATTATACGTTCCTGCCGGTTCGTTTACAAGTATCTCCAGAAATACTTCACCATCCCCAGCACCCAGCTCGCAAGGATCCCGTAGAGGATCACCGGTCCCGCGATCGTAAAGATCTTGCAGCCGATCCCGAAGACATGGCCCTCCGCCTTGTACTCGATTGCCGGGGACACCACGGAATTCGCAAATCCTGTGATGGGAACCAGGGCTCCGGCTCCACCGAATTTTACGATCTTCTGGTACACATGAAACCCCGTCAGGATCACGCTGAGGCCGATGAGACTCAATGTCGTCCACGCCGCCGCGCTCTCCTTCTCGATCCCGAAGGACATGTAGACGGATGTGAATACCTGTCCCAGCATGCAGATCAGTCCGCCAACGAGAAACGCCCGCCAGAGGTTCTTCCAGGTGTTGTGGACCGGTGTCACCTGCTTCACATATTTTCCGTACTCTTTCTTATCGATCTCCATAAATTCCTCCATGTATACTTTCAAATTGAACGTTCGTGAGATTTGGCGCGTGATTCTGGTCAGCGAAGCTGACAGATTCCTATCAGAATCACTGCGCATCCTCGCGGAGCGTTTATCTCAGTCGGAGATCAGACTCCCACTGAGATAAATCATCCGAATCCCCGCAGAAAATACACTGCCGATCCAAATGCCTTTCCCGCAGCCACCGCCAGGATCACATACTGCAGCCCCACCGCCAGCCCGATCCGGCGGTTCAGGATCGGCAGTGCCTTTAGCGTTTCCGCCAAAGACATCACAAGGCATCCCACGAAAATTCCGACAGCCGTCCCACACACTGCGAGCACAAACTTTCCAGGGAACGGAAACGCCACGCTGTAGAAGTCCGCCAGATTCCCCCATGTTCCCCCGAGGATCAGAAGCGTCTCATAGAGGATCACATGCTCCGCCGTGTGGGTCACGCCGATGAGTCTCGGAAACACGCCGATGATGGCGAGGAAGGCAAAGATTCCGGCAGCGATCACTGCCCCGGCACCGAGGCCTGCAAAGGCCAGAATCCCAAGCTTAAGATACATCGACCCCTGACTCCTTTCTCCCGCCATTTTTGATCAACGTCTTATTTAAGTTCTCCTCGTAGAGCCGCATCTCCACCTCTATGGGCGTAGGGTCCACCGTGATCTTCCAGGAGGCGAAATGATTGAAGAACAATAAAATCCCCAGGGCCAGTCCCACGGAGTAGGACGCCTCCAGGATCGTCGGTCCGTCCGCCCGGGTCCCGATGATCATCTCATAGAGCTTCGCGAACACATCCGTCACGTTGGCGTCGTTGTTGAATGTCATGATGGCAAACGCCGCCCCGAAAAACGCCACTGCGGACACCATGGCCGTCTTCATCCACTCCCATACCAGACTTTTCTTCTTCCCTGCCCGGTATGTGACCACGAAATCCGATTCCCCGATATTGTCCACCTGGATATTCTGACCGGTCTTCTCGATCTTTTCCACGAGTTCCATGACATTTCCCACAAACGCTGCCTCTTTTCCCTTCCCGGAAAATGAGGTGATTTTCACGGCTTTCGCTTTCGCCTCCGCAGCCCTGTCACTGCTGTGGACATCGGCGATCATTCCGAGGTACACCTCCGGCTCATAAACTTCCTTCACCTGGGGAAGCTTTAAGTAGATCGTCGTGCTGCTCATGCGCTCCACGGCTTTCTGTCCATATCCCCAATGGTCTTTAAAACCCCTGTGACAGTGCCTCGGCAGACTTCCATTTCCGTCCCCGGCACCATCACGAATGTCCCCGACTGCTCCGCTTTCTTTGCCGGGACCGCCACGAGAAAATACCAGAACACAAACACCAGTACCGCCAGCGCCAGCACCGCAAAAATGATCTCCACATAGTCCTTTAACGGTTTCATAATATTCCACCTTCTCATCCTGTTTATCGCATTGCTTTACGCAAATAGGATGTTCCGAATCAACGGACATTATACATAACCATGGGCAGAATCATTTTCATCTTTTATGAAGTCAGTCTCTCCCTCATCTCCCTCAAGATCTTCTTCTCCAGCCGCGACACCTGCACCTGGGAGATTCCAAGCCGCCCTGCGATCACGGTCTGGGTCATATTTTCAAAATACCGCATTTTTATGATCTGCTGTTCCTTCTCCCCGAGACCGGATAAAAGCTCCGCCAGCACGATCCGGTCCAGGACCCTGTCATTCTCCGATGTCTTTTCCGCGATCTTATCCGCCAGGCAGCCTCCGGATTCATCCCCGGCATCGAAGGGCTCGTAGATGGATCCGACTCTCGCCCCAGCTTCCATGGATGCCGCAACCTCCTCACGGCTGGCTCCCACCGACCTTGCAAGCTCCTCCACTGTCGGCTCCCGCCCGAGGTCCGCTTCCAGCTTTTCTCTCGCCGCCCCGACTTTTCCCGCCAGTTCCTTTAGTGGCCTGCTGACCTTGATCATCCCGTCATCCCGGAGAAATCTCCTGATCTCCCCGGTGATCATGGGAACGGCATAGGTGGAAAACCGGACGCCCAGTTCTGTGTCGAAATGGTCGATGGCCTTTATAAGACCGATGTTCCCGATCTGGAACAGGTCATCCGGTTCCGGTCCTCTCCCGATAAATCTCCGGACGATACTCCAGACAAGGCCCGCGTTCTCCATGACGAGGCGGTCCCTCGCCTCTTTATCCCCTGCGTGTGAACGTTTTAAGAGTTCCGCAGTGTCCGCCATCCCGTCACCTGCCGATCTTCTTTTTCATGGTGACGGAGGTTCCCTTTCCCGGTGCGGAGACCACCTCCACCCGGTCCATGAAGGCCTCCATGAAGGAGAATCCCATGCCGGACCTCCCGTCCTCCGGACATGTGGTGAACATGGGTTCCATGGCCTGCTCCACGTCACGGATCCCGACTCCCTCATCCCGCACCGTCACAGAAAACAGCCGCTCCTTTTCCCATGCCGTCGCCGAAAGATAGATCTTTCCTTCCTGTCCCCGGTATCCGTGGATCACCGCGTTCGTCACTGCCTCTGAGACGGCGGTCTTGATATCGTCCAGTTCCTCCAACGTCGGATCCAGGCGGCTTGCAAAAACGGCTGCCACGACTCTCGCGAACTCCTCGTTCTCCGACCGGCTCTCCATAATGAGTTCCATAGTCTCACACTCCGGCATTCCTACATTTTTCCCGTTCTCTCCAGTCTGCTCTGCCTGTACTTTCGGCGTTTCCTGTACGGTCTGTCCTGTCTCTTCCATCCCTATACCTCCCTGCTGTAGATTGCTTCTTCTTTTGACTCATACTGATGCATCAGCCCCAGAATTCCCGCAACCTTTAAGACCCGCATCACCTGCGGGCAGGCGCCGTAAAAACTGGTATGGCCTGCTTTCATCTGCTTGTAGCGGTTTAAGAGGACGCCGATGCCGGAGCTGTCCATGAACCGGGTACGCGTAAAATCGAAAATGATTCTGGAGACATAATTTTCCGCCATCAGAAGGTCCGTCTCATATCTCAGATTCCGGCAGTTGTGATGGTCGAACTCCTTCGGCAGGTGAATGATGAGTGTGGGGCCTTTTGCCTCGTATACGAATGAATCTTCCATAAATTTTTCCTCCCATTTCAAAATTTTGCAGCCAAATTCAGCCCACGGCCCGTATCCCAATGCGAGGCTGATTTTCACAAATTTTTCTTACCTCAAAACAGCTTTCTAAATCCATTCTCCTGTAGTTTTCTAGTCTGAAACAACAAAAAAGAGACCTCACAGTATTTTCTTCTGTAAAGTCTCTTTTAAGTTTTTTTGAAGTAAGTTTTATCAACGAACCTCTATACACTCTCTGTGAAACAGAAACCAGAATTGCTCCTTAGTATCCTCTCTCTTCCTTCGCCTTCTCCGCAAACTCCGAATCCGCAAAGTTCATGATGACCTGTCCGAACATCTGGTTCGCGTTGTCGGTATCGCCCTTTGCCTTGTATACCATTCCCATGTTGTAGATGACTTCCGGGTTCTTGTCGTTGAATTCCATATATCTCTCATAATAGCGGAGCGCTGAGTCGTAGTCCCCGACAGAGTTTGACTGGGCTGCTGCCGCCATAAGGACTGCCGGGGCGTTGGCATCCATGTCCGCCTTGATTTCATTTAAGATCGCCACAGAGCTGTCATCCGTGATCTTCGACTGATCCATATCCACATAAGTCAGAACCGCCGTGTTCGTATCCCCTTTGCGGTACGCGTCCAGGATCTTTGCGAGCGCCGCGTACTGGTTCACCGTGCTTCCGGAATCGCCCTTTAAGTCATTTAACTGGCCTTCCGCGTCCTCCTTCTGCTTCTGGTAATCCTCAATCTGGAGCTTCAACTTGTCCGTCTCCTGGTTCGCGAGATTTAACTTATCCGTGTAGGACTGCATCTCCTGATTATGTTCATAGTTTAACGTTCGCTCCCTCGCCGGCATAATGAGGAACACGACCATGACCGCCCCCAGGACAAGACCGATACCGATGTTGATGATGGACTGCCAGCCCGTGTTCTCCTTGTAGGTCGGAGGCAGAATAACGTCATCGTCCTGCATCTCCCTGTGGGAAAACGCGTTCTTCATCTTCCGCTTCTCGACCTCCGCCTTTCCGGTCCGGCTCTTTACGTACTCCATGTACCGGGTGGCTTTCTCGTTATTGTTATCGATCTGAAGTACCTTGAACAGGGATTTTCCGGCTTTCGTGTAGTCCCCGTGCTCCATGTAGAGAAGCGCCAGAAGCAGATGCGCTTTCACGAAGTTCGGCTTCTCGTCGACGATCCTCTTAAGCTGCAGGACCGCCAGATCATCACTGTCATTCTGGGCATAGAATAATGCCTGATTGAACTTCTTCACCATCTGGCTCGCGATCTCAAGCTGTCCCGGCTTTCTCTGGACCTCATCGAGGTAATAGTCTGCCCGGTTTCCGTCCGGCTGGAGATTGATGCTGATGACCCACTGGATCAGCGCATCTGACGTCTCACCCATCTCGTAAAAGATCAGTCCAAGAAGGTTTCTGGCATCCGTGTGGTATTTATTAAACTGCAGGGCGCGTTTTAAGAATCTCGCCGCCCCGGAAAGGTTTCTCTCCTTTGCCATTTCCAGACCGCGGTTGTAGTAGCTGTTGGCCGCGTACTGGATCTTCTGCATCTCATCCATATATTACTTTTCCTTTTTGATATCCTTCATGATGTCCATCATAATATCTGCCATATCTGTGAGGTCACTCTTTACGATGGCGTCGCTGACCGCCTCCACCTCAAGACTCGGCTTGAAGCGCTCGATCTCTTCCTCAAAGTTGATCATTTTTCTCCTCCTTTGATACCCCGGCAGCAGCATACTGTCACCGGAACTCACCGCATGTCAATCTGCACCTGAAAATGCTCTGTTGATCAGATCTGCGGTTCCCTGTTCTGCTTTATTTGCCGCATACCGGAACGGTCCGGTTAACTTGTGCTTTTGCTGATCTGTTCCTTTACTTCCCCCGCAAGATACAGTGACCCCACGATAAGCGAAAGATCCCGTTCCCCATGCAGGTCAAGCAATTCCTTCACGGCATGTTTCACATCCCGGCTCACCCGGTACTCCGTCTCTTCTCCATATTCCGCCCGCAGCTTTTCTGCCGCCGCTTCCAAATCCTCCACGGAGAGGGTCCGGTGTGACTCCATTTTCGATAAGATCCACAGATCCGGTTTCAGCCGCTCTGCAATCTCACGCAGCATCCGTTGATGATCCTTGTCCGCGGAGACCGCAAACAGGATCCGCACATGATCCGGCTTCCGAAGTTCCTTTAATCTGCAGGCCGCGTCGAGAAATGCCCGGATCCCATCTTCATTGTGGGCCCCGTCAAGATAGACACCGGAGCTGATCTCCTCCATTCTTGCAGGCCATTTTGCCTTTTTTACTCCCTCTTCCGCCTGTCCAGGCGTCACCGGAAGTCCGGAAACCTCCAGTGCCCGGATCGCCAGAGCTGCGTTCATGAGCTGGTAGGGAGCCGCAAATGGGATCTCAAACAAAATCTCTTCACCACGATAGGAAAAGCTCATTTCCTGATGTCCTGCCACGCCCGGATCCGGAGATTTTACGAGACAAGGCCGGATCCCGCGACAGACTTCATCCGGCGTCACTGGAAATCCTTCAGATTTCATCTCCTTTGCTTTCGCAAAGATCACCGCCGCTGCTTCCGGTGAACTGTCATCATACACCACAGGACGCCGGGACTTTATGATCCCCGCTTTATGTGCCGCGATCTCCGGGATCGTGGATCCTAAAAACGCTGTATGATCGATGCTGATGGACGTGATGACGGAGACAAGCGGATTTTCCACAACATTCGTCACATCGTAAGTTCCGCCCATTCCTGTCTCTAACACGAGCACCCTCACACCCGCGTTCCGGAATATGCAGAGTCCCATGTAAAATAAAAATTCAAAATAGGTGGGATGGGGCTCTCCTCTCCTTTCCCATATCCTGCAGGCATGCTGTACCTCCAGGAATGCCCTGATAAATTCCGGCTCCGGGACCATCTCCCCATTTATAAGGAACCGCTCCCGGATATCCACAAGATGGGGGGACAAGAATGACCCACAGGGAATTTTTGCTTCCCGGATCATGGAAGTAAGGAATGCGCAGACGGAACCTTTTCCGTTGGTTCCCGCCACATGGATCACTTGAAATTTCCGGTCCGGTTCTCCAAGAATACCAAGAAATTCCCGTACTTTTAAAAGACTGCTCTTTTTTCTCGCATATCCCGGGATCGCCTCGATCTGATCCCAGACTTCCTGCATCGTTATGTACTCCAAGAAATCGCCTCCTGTTGTGACCTGCAATCGGAACGCTGTCTGGCGGTATTCCCGGTATAGAAAATATCTGCCGTAAACGGCAGCGTTTCTTTCACTTATGATACCTGTTTATGGTATTTTTTGCAACCAGAACATGTCGGAAAGATTCGACAGGATTGCTGTATCGGTTCCTGTTCCAGCCCTGAACAAATAGGAACCGCTTTTGCCGATGCTCCTCCCATAAAATGAACAGCCACAGGCCATAAAACCTGCGGCTGCCCTGACAGCAGGTCATGTTCCACCCGCTGTCCTTTCCTGCTGAAACCATTCAGCACTTTCATGCCATGGTCATATTTTCATCGATTACTTACCAAGCTGAGCCAGACGAGTCTTTACCTGCTCCATCATCTCGGTGTACTTCTGAAGTTTTGCCTTCTCCTCATCGATCTTCGCCTGCGGTGCCTTGCTTACGAACTTTTCGTTTGCAAGCATTCCGTTTACGCGGGCAAGCTCTTTTGTGAGGCGCTCTTCTTCCTTCTTTAAGCGCTCGGTCTCCTTCTCGATGTCGACAAGCTCAGCGAACGGCATATAGATCGCTGCCTTCGGGATCACTGCGGATACAGCGTCCTCACCGATTCCTGTCTTATCCTTCTGGATCACTACCTCACTGGCGGAAGCAAGGGTACTGAAGAATACACGGCTGTTCTCGAAGATATCCGTGAGATCGGCATCCTCAGTCACAACAAATACTTTTGCCTTTCTGCTCGGCGGAACGTTCATGGATGTGCGCACATTACGGATCGCGCGGACAGACTCTTTGATGACCTCTACCGCGTGCTCGTCTGCCGCGAAGTTCCACTCTTCCTTATATACCGGCCAGGAGGAGATCATGATGGACGGCTCCTCATCCTGTAAATTGCAGAAGATCTCTTCTGTGATAAACGGCATGAACGGATGTAAGAGCTTTAAGGAATTGATCAGAACCGTCTTTAAGGTCCAGATCGCAGCCGCCTTCGTCCGGTCCTCATCGTTCCAGAGACGCGGTTTTACCATCTCGATATACCAGTCACAGAATTCCTCCCATACGAAGTCGTAGACCTTCTGGAGAGCGATTCCGAGCTCGTACTTGTCCATGTTTTCCGTTACTTCCTTCGCGAGGTCATTGACCTTGGAGAGGATCCATTTATCTGCTGCCGTGAGGTCTGTAAGCTTTGCCTCGCCTGCCGGCGCTTTCTCGATATTCATCATGATGAAACGGCTCGCGTTCCATACCTTGTTTGCGAAGTTTCTGCTGGCCTCGACTCTCTCCCAGTAGAAACGCATGTCGTTGCCCGGCGCGTTTCCTGTCATAAGCGTCATACGGAGAGCATCCGCGCCGTACTTGTCGATCACCTCTAACGGATCAATACCGTTTCCTAAGGACTTACTCATCTTGCGTCCCTGGGAGTCACGGACAAGACCATGGATCAGGACAGTGTTGAACGGGCACTCGCCTGTCTGCTCAAGTCCCGAGAATACCATACGGATAACCCAGAAGAAGATGATATCGTATCCGGTAACGAGAACGTCGGTCGGATAGAAGTACTTCATCTCATCTGTATCCTTCGGCCAGCCCAGTGTGGAGAACGGCCATAACGCGGAGGAGAACCAGGTATCAAGGGTGTCCTCATCCTGCTTTAAATGTGTGCAGCCGCACTTCGGACACTTCTCCGGCATCATCTTCGCAACCGTCATCTCGCCGCACTCTTCACAGTAGTAAGCCGGGATCCTGTGTCCCCACCAGAGCTGTCTGGAGATACACCAGTCGCGGATCCCCTCAAGCCAGTGGAGATATGTCTTACCGAAGCTCTCCGGAACGAATCTTAATTTGCCGCTCTTTAATGCCTCGATGGCCGGTTTTGCCATCTCATCCATCTTTACAAACCACTGCGGTTTTACCATCGGCTCTACGGTTGTGCCGCAGCGGTCGTGGGTACCAACGTTGTGGCTGTGCGGAACGATTTTTACGAGAAGGCCCATTTCCTTTAAGTCCTCGACCATGGCTTTTCTCGCCTCATAGCGGTCCATGCCGAAGTACTTGCCCGGAACATTGATGGTCGCGTCATCGTTCATGATGCAGATTTCTTCCAGGTTGTGGCGTTTCCCAACTTCAAAGTCGTTCGGGTCGTGAGCCGGTGTGATCTTTACGCAGCCGGTTCCGAATTCCTTGTCAACATACTCATCTGCGATCACCGGGATCTCGCGGTCTGTGAGCGGAAGCTTTAACATCTTTCCGATGATGTCTTTGTAGCGCTCGTCCTCCGGATTTACGGCAACGGCTGTATCGCCGAGCAGTGTCTCCGGTCTCGTTGTGGCGATCTCGACAAATCTTCCCTCTTCACCCACGATCGGGTAGTTGATGTGCCAGAAGAAGCCGTCCTGCTCCTTGTGCTCAACCTCAGCGTCGGAGATGGATGTCTTGCAGACCGGGCACCAGTTGATAATCCTGGATCCTTTATAGATATATCCTTTCTCATAGAGGCGTGTAAATACCTCTAAAACAGCCTCGGAGCAGCCTGCGTCCATCGTGAAGCGCTCTCTGTCCCAATCCGCGGAGGAACCGAGTTTGTGGAGCTGCTTGATGATCCTTGTGCCGTACTCCTCTTTCCACTTCCAGGCCTCTTTTAAGAATCCCTCACGTCCGAGGTCGTTCTTGTTGATGCCCTCTTTCTTTAACTTGTCGATAACCTTGACCTCGGTAGCGATCGCCGCATGGTCTGTTCCCGGCTGCCAGAGTGCCTCATAACCCTGCATTCTCTTGTAACGGATCAGGATATCCTGCATCGTATTGTCGAGGGCATGTCCCATATGGAGCTGTCCTGTGATATTCGGCGGCGGCATTACGATCGTGAACGGCTTTTTGCCCTCGCGTCTGCCTCTCTCCGCGTCAGCGTGGAAATATTTGTTGTCCAGCCATTTCTGGTACAGACGGTCCTCAATGTCCGCCGGATTGTAGGTCTTTTCCAGTTCTTTCATGGTCTTCTCCTTAAAACTTTATCAACATGTTTCTTTTTTGTAACTGCAAAAATGTGGAGCAGTTACTGCTTTTCAATTTACTTTTTTATTATCAGCGCAAAATGCGCAGACTCACAAAATCATCTCGTTTACATCTGTTTTCTTACAACAGCGTACTCATCATCTGCCTGGTAAAAACCGCAGGAAAAGTCACTTCCGCGGAGGAACGCGGACATCTCGTCCTCGTCGAGATCTGCCTCACAGACATAATATCCATACTCGTCATCATATGTGTAAAAGGCGCAGGTCTCGCAGTTCGTGATCCGTACTTTTTTCTGTTTTGCATCTTTTTTTACCATCATGTACTCCTCTCGAAAGGCTGCTGCTGTGCGCCTGCCGGGCACTCCCTCAGCTGCTGCCAACATTCGTAATCCGGGCTATCGCCCTGCTTACTCATATAAGAAAAGCCCTCTGCACTCTCATGCAAAGGGCGAATCACCGCGTTACCACCTTTATTCACTGTCCGGATCCAGAACGATCCTCCAAACAGCATCTCTTCGTTCTTAACGAGGTCTCTCCCCGGGAACAGCTACTTTTTATTTCACCATTCCGGCTCCGAAGCTACCTTCCATTTTTGCATTCCCGGACCGACTTCCAGCCTGTGATCAGTCCTCTCTGAAGGTGCAGAAAATGTACTCCTCTTCTTCCCAGCCTTTCTTATATTCCATGGAGCAGGTCTCTTTATCAGCCGCCTGTTCCATATCACGGTCATCTGATTTTTCCGGCCGCTCTTACATAATATAGTAGAATCCTGATAAAATGTCAAGGGAAACTACAGCATTCTCCTGTATTCCATCTTCCACTGATTCAGGATATCCCCCGCCGCTGCGATCCGGCCAGCCGGGTCTTTCTCGAATACGGCGGCAAGCTTCAGCGTCTCCGGCGCCTTCTCTGACTCTTCTCTCGCCTCTTCCACTTCTTTATTCCAGACTTCCTTATCGTCCTCCCCGATCATCTCCCGGAATTTATCCTTAAGCGAAAGCTCCGGATTCAGTATCGTGAGGAAGTACATGCGTTTCACATACTCCGCCTCCGGCTTCGCATTCCAGGCATTCTCGTAGGCATGCATAGCTTTCTGGTAACAGAAGAGTTTCGCGTAGCAGGCCGCGATATTGTTCCAGACTTTTCCCCGGAAATCCCCGGAGAGATGGCGTCCGGCCCCATCTAAGATCTGCTCGTAGATCGTGACCGCTTTTCCGAAAAGATCCAGACCATAGAAATAATCTGCGCGGCGCTTCTCGTACTCTTCCTCTGAGAGTTTTTTCAGTCCGTTCACGGTCTGCCGGTAAGCCGCCTGCTCCTTCGGGGTATAATAATTGCATTCCTTGAGGATCAGGTACAGGATCTCCTCCGTTGCCCCGTGGCTGTCCATCCATTTTTCCACCCGTTCCGCAAGAAACGGCATCCGAAGCTCGCTTCTTAAAAACTCAGTCAGGCGTTTATCAATAAATCCCTCCAGCACCAGCAGCGGATTGTTGTAGATCACATAGCAGAGCTCCTGGGAGGAGTAGAGATGGATCCCAAGATCCTCGATATAAAGCGGAACCGTTACCGGTTCCTGTCTGCAGAGAATCAGGCTCATAATGTCACCTCCTGACGGACCACCGCGTCCGTTTTCGGGAACAGTTCCCCAAATCCCTGGTCCGTGAGCTTGACCACCATAGTCTTCTCATCTAAGAATCCCACAGCCACCCGGATCTTCGTCGTCTTATTCGGGCGGTCCGGGAATCCCTCCAGGGGGATCTTCACGGTCCGTTTTTTCTTCGGCTCCTGCTGCGGTGTGATCGTAAAGCAGATCTCCTTCTCCCCGTCCGGGATCACTTCCACCACACTTCTCGCCTCGTACCAGCTCTCACCGGCGGATGCCAGACTGATCTCCGTCTTTGTATCCCGCTTCATAACCTCCAGAGAGACTGTGGACTTTAATTTTCCCTCGCAGAGACATACAAAGGATCCGGAACCGCTCTCGTTTAAGTAATCCTCAGCCTTCATGGCCGCACCTTTTGCGAAGATAGCTGTCTCCACGAAGACTCTTCTCCGGTTACAGATCTGCTTCATAAATTCCGGCGCCCAGTCGGTTCTCGCGAAACCTTTTCCCGTCAGGAAGATCGAGGAAAAGATCTTTTTCTGTAAAAACCGCTCTCCGCAGGCGCACAGGATCTTGTCTGCCATCTTTGCCCCGGAGCCTGTATCGAGAACGCTGAGGCTGAAGCCCTCTTCCAGCTCCTCATGCTCCGCGATGGCTGTCATCCGGCGCGGTCCTCTCGTGACCTTCAGTTCATAGTAACGCAGGTCCTCATCGGATAAGGAAAACATGCCAACCTGACCGCCCCAGACATCTCTTCTCTGGTTCAGCACATAGTAGACGAAGCATTCCGTGTGGCTTGCGATATGGACATTTCCTCTCGGGATCCCAAGAGCTTCCACGCTGGCCGTAAGTCCCTCCAAAAGCTTCATCTCCAAATTTTTGAGGCTGATGACCAGCTCATCGATCCTCTGTCCGGCATACTCCGCACGCACCATGGCGAGGATGCTGCCTAAAAATCTCTGCAGCAGTTCCATTCCACCGTACTTTACGCCTCCAATGGTGGATGTTCCTTCTTTTGCTGCCAGGCTTAGGAGCTTATCAACGATGACGCCCTCGCCCACCAGCGTATATTTATATGCATCTTCCCCCACATACCACTCTTCCGCGGATTTTTTTCTGCAGATGACGGTCGGGAGCATCCACGCCTCCTCACGGCCCAGAACAGCCGCCTGAGTGTAGGTATCACAGAGGTCGATGCCAACGATCAGTTTCTCCATTTATTTGTCCTCATTATGCCAGACGGAACAGCTTTTTCGCGGTCTGACTATCCATCACGTATTCTGTCATGCTTTCTTTTAATTTCCGGTCATCCTTCATTCCGAGATAGAGGTTCATGGCATTTAAAGCCGTGAAGCGGTTTCCTTTATCCCCCGTTGCCGGTTCGCTGCAGGTCACTTCGCCCTCCGCCTTTTTCACCAGTCTTCCGTCCTCATTCTCCCAGATCTCGTACTCCATGATCTCACCATCAAACAGGAGTTTCTGGCGCACATAGATCCCTTTATAGACCATGTTCATCTCTTCCTCATGGAACTCTTCCTCGTCCGGCAGGATCCGGATCTTTAAGATCGGTCTTCCGTCCGGTCGTCCATGGTACTCGATGATCTCCTTATCCATGACCTCGCCCGGCATATCCACATATTTTGCAAGATCCTTGTACCACGCGAATACCATACCTCTGGCGGAAAGGATATCCATCATCCGGGATAGCAGGGCCTTCTGCTCCTCAGTGATCTGTGCCAGAGTCGAATAAAATTTCGCCAGCGCCAGAAGATAGATCTCCGGCACCTTCCGAAGCTCCATACCGTGGATCGCGCCTTCCAGATACGCGAATACCTTATCCCCCGGGACTGTGTCACGCAGGAAGTATTCCGTACACTTCACTGTAAAGTACGCCTTCACGATCACATCACTGGTCTCTTTTCTCGACGCGTAAAGGTCAAATACCGTGTCCATATGCTTCTCACAGCCGGAGAAAAGGCACTGGGCCAGCAGGCGCTCCTCAAGGTCGTATGTCTCCACATGGGTCTTCACTGCTTCCGCAAGGATCCTGAACATAGATTCCCCGCTGCCGTTATAATGCTCGCAGAGATAATCCAGGATCACGCTGTCCCCGTGTCCGTCCGAAAATACACGCCCCGCAAGGTGGAGGAGCAGGTCATCCTCCTCGAACATCCGGTCTAAGATCAGCTGGGATACCAGAGCCGCGAGACGTTTCACACGGATCTGCTCCTCGCCGAACTCCTTTATCATCTCGTATGCCTGAACCATGTAATTCTGGACGATCAGTGTCTCGCAGACATCCACACGTTCCGGTCTGGAGAGTGTCCTCTTGTCAAGCTTTAAGAGGTACGCTCCACCCTCCGCATCCATGGCCTCATCGTCGCCGAAAAGCGCCGCACGGTAGTAGGAAATGATCCTCGTCAGCATTTTCTGCTGGTAGGCCGGCTTCACCGGGAGTGTATCCAGAACAGTCTCGATCCCGGTCACATCTTCCTTCTCAAGGTCCTTTTTCTCCATGATCTCCAGACACGCCTTCATCTTTAACATCGGGTGGTCCGGGTACATCTCAAAGCATTTTTCTTCCAGTTCCTTCTCATCGAGAACCGGCTCCTTCGTATATTCCACGTCCATGTACCTGTTTCCGAAGGTATCCTGGAACATGATCACGCTGTCTTCAAAGAACAACGGCACATAGGCGGTCTGATTCTGCAACGGGTAGGCATCCTCACCGGTCAGGATCTCGTTGGAAACGATCACATACTTCATCGCCGCATCCTTCACCTGGATCCGGTTTGCCTTTAAGATACCGGGCAGCACCCGGGCCACCTGATTATCGATCATATCGCGGTAAATGATATGTTTGTAGATCACCGCAAGTCTCCTGTTGATCCGGGACTCGAAAAGCTGCTCCATGGCAAACTTTTCCATCTCCCGCTCGTACTTTTTATAGAGCGGATCGTCCTGCGGAATATAGGCCGCCACATTGGCATAGAGGGCTGCACGGCTCTTCTGGTCCAGATGGGCGCACTCATAGGAGAAGTACAGCAGTACCTGACGCGGCATCATCTTCTCATAATCATCCGGCAGAGCGTAGAGGAAATATTCGTAGATCCTCGTGAGGCTGATCTCCTCATTGATTCCCTTCTCATACCAGGAGAAGCTCTCTTTTCCGCGGACATTTCCCTTAATTAACAGACAGCACACCGCCGTCAGCATGTCCTTCGTCGGGTATTTCTCGTAGAGCTTTGCAAGCAGGCGGTAATACAGGCGGTGGAAGAACTTCGCTCCCGGCGCCAGCGCGCAGATCCGCTCCGCCAGTTCCTGCCCCACGAGGCCATTCATGACTCCGTAGTAGAGGGCATGGATCTCAAAGGCATCCATCGTCTTTAAGAGTTCCGGATTCTTCCCGAAGAGACGCACCGTCTCAATATAGAGGAACGGGCTGCGGCAGCCATTCTTATACTGCATCTTAAAGCTCTCCGCGAGGGCTTCCTCCTCCTCGTACATCTCCGGCAGCATCTTTAACTGCAAAAGCTGCAGATAGAACCGGCCGTTGACGTCCTCCAGCTTTTTCCTGAACAGGCGGACCACAGCGTCCTTCTTCTCCTCGTCCGGTTCCAGACGGTACTGCAGGTACTGGTAATAACAATAGAGTGTTCCGATCCGGTCTCTGAGGGCAGAAACGGTATCCCACGCATCGTCCAGACATAAAGCCGCCTGATCCGGTCTCTCCGCGTCCAGATAAGTCTCCGCCTGCAGGAGGGACAGGATCACAGAACCGCCGTTTGCGCCGCGAATGGCATCCAGCTCGTTCTGGATCTTTCCGAGGACAGCTTTTTTCTCGTAGAGACCGCTCTCGTAGGCCTCACGGAGTTTCATGTACCGGCAGACACCGGCTTTGCTGATCTCGCCCTCAGCGCGCTTTCGATCCGGCTCCTCTCCCATAGCCTCGATCCGGATCACGGTGTCACCGTGGACGGTAAGAAGGCGGATCGCACCGAGGTTCTTTCCCTTGTGCATCCTCTCCGGGTGGATCCTGAATCGCAGATCCAGACGGTCCTCTTCGAAATCCGCCTGAGTGATGACCTTCTTCGGGATCTCGATGAAATCGCCGTCAGCGCGGACTTCCATGTAGAGATAGCCCCAGGTATTTTTCCGCAGGACGACCTTGTCATTCACGATATCCTTCGGCTTGTCATAGATCTTCTTTGCCGTGGATAAGGTCAGCTCGATGGGTTCCTTCACTCCTGTCGCCAGAAAGAATTCCTCCAGGGCATTCTGGCGGTTTCCGTGTCCCCTTAATCCTTCATAGATCGTGCGGATCCGCAGATCCTTAAAAAGCGGCGCTTCCGTAAAATCCCGGTACTCCATGAGGCGCAGCGCCAGTTCCATATCCTTTTTCGCCAGCTCCACAAAATCATCCATAGATTTTAATGTGGACAGGACACGGACAGACTCGATCATTTCCACACGAAAAAGAAAAGGAACCTCCAGTTCTCCGCTGTTTGTTACAAGCGTGAAGTTTCCCTTGATCAGGTCTCCGTTCTCGCACCAGGAGGTGTCGACTTCGTAGACAATATGGTTTCTCAGGCCTCCGAAGGCGCTCTTTAAGATCTTCACACGGCTGTGGCTTGAGTAGGCAAGGCCTTTGATATATAAATTGTTCTCACTTGCTAAGTATAGCTCTCTTTTATAAACCGTATCGCTCCCCAGAGTCTCCTCGATCTTCACAGGATCCAGAAACAGCTTCGGCATCTCCGCGTCCACGATTCCTCTGGAAAGGCGCATGATCCGTTCTCTCATATATTTTTCACCTTATATTTATAATCCGATTATGTACGAAGGCTGCAGGTTCCGCCAACGCTTCCGATTCCGCATCGTCAGAACCAGCTGCCGGTCTGAACTTTCTTATGGTCATCGCAGGCATATGCTCAGACCTGCTGATTTATTACGTGGTATCATCATAGCACATTTCCTGATCAAATTCACTACAAATTTCGACCTTTTTCATACGATGGAGGAAAAAGGGCTTGAATACCGCTGTGGAAACCTGTAAAATAGATGTATTCGCAGTGATTAAAAGGAGCTTCCCGTGTTCTGCCTGTAAGACCGGTTCCGCCTGATCACTGGATTCCGTGTAACTGTATTTTTCACCGTTACCAACGATTTTTTGCCAAAGGAGCCCCTGCGTATGTTATCTGATCCGATCACGCTCTACAAATTAATGATCCTCTACATGCTGGACCACGTCAATTTTCCGCTGACAAACTCCCAGCTCACGGATTTCTTTCTGGATCACGAATATACGACATACTTTACGCTCCAGCAGGCGTTAAACGAACTGAAAGAAGCGGGGCTGATCCGGATGGAATCCACCCACAACTCCTCCCGCTATGAGATCACCAAAGAGGGCGATGACACTCTCTCCTTCTTCGGAAACAATATCTCCCCGGCGATCATCGAGGATATCGACAGCTACTTAAAGGAGAACAAATTCCGCTTAAGAAACGAGGTCGGCGTCATCTCCGATTTCTATAAATCCACAAATCAGGACTATATCGTCCACTGTGAAGTCCGGGAAGGCAAATCTGTCCTCATCGGCTTCGACCTCTCCGTCCCCGACAAGGATCAAGCGGAGACTATGGCCAGCCACTGGAAGGAGCGGAGTCAGGATATCTACGCTTATGTGATGAAGACCTTGATGAAAGGTTAAGATATGCGTTTTGAAGTCTGCCTCCGGCAAATTTTCTGAATTGTACGCGAAAACGGCACCTGCCGCAGGGAAATTTCTGCGGCGGGTGCCGTTTTTCAGTACTTCTAAAATTTAAAGGTTCTGCTGCGCCTCTTTCGCCGCCTTCTTCGCCGCCCACTCCGCAGCTTTCTCCGCCTGGATCTCCTCCTCGGCGGTCAGAAGATCTTCTCCTGCTGCCATCTTGTCAATAAGATTCCAGATGTCCTCCCGGCCCTGTTTTGTCTCGGCGGAGAACGGGATCAGGATATCCTGTTTTTCCATGCCGAGACCGGTGCGGATGAGTTTTACCTGCTTCTGGATCTGGCTGCGCTTGATCTTGTCAAGCTTTGTGGCAATGATGACCGGACGGAATCCGTTGTAAACGACCCAGTCGTACATGGTCTTGTCGTTGGCGGACGGCTCGTGACGGATGTCCACAAGAAGGAAAACACACTTTAACATCTGGGATTTGTGGAGATAATTCTCGATCATCCTGCCCCATTTTACCTTCTCAGACTGCGGGACCTTCGCGTAACCGTAGCCGGGGAGATCCACATAGTAGAGAGCTCCGTTGATATTATAAAAGTTGATCGTCTGGGTCTTTCCCGGCTGGGAGGACGTTCTCGCCAGCGCCTTCCGGTTCATGAGCGCGTTGATCAGGGAAGATTTTCCCACATTTGATTTTCCCGCGAAGGCGAACTCCGGCAGCGTGTTCTCCGGCAGCGTGCTCGTCACACCGCAGACGGTCTCAAGTTCCACATTTCTGATTACCATATATTTCTCCTTGTATGTAACACTTCAGCACTTTCCTTGTCACACGCAAAAATCCATTTCAGAATGACTTTGTCGCTGGGATTTCTGCCTGTCAAACTATGCTTTCTTACAGTCGGCGCGGCACATGCGCAGACCCTCAGAACCGTTACCCTTGTTTTTACATACCAGAGTCAACAGCCCTCCAACAGGCAGGACCTGTCAGAAAGCCGCCAACCTTTGTATCCTGGCATTACACGAACGCCTCGCGTACTACGTCATCCATAGTCTTCACAAACACGATCTCCATGCCTTTCGTGATCTCCTTCGAGATCTCTGCCATATCCGGACGGTTCTTATCCGGCACGAGAACCTTCTTCATATGTGCCATTCTTGCTGCCAATGTCTTTTCCTTTAAACCGCCGATCGGCAGTACCCGGCCTCTCAATGTGATCTCACCGGTCATGGCAACGCTTGCGCAAACCTTCTTTCCGGTCACCGCGGAGAGCATGGCTGTTGCCATCGTAATGCCCGCAGACGGACCATCTTTCGGCACGGCACCCTCCGGGATATGTAAATGCAGGTCATGTTCCTTAAAATACCTGCTCTCCACACCGTACCGGTCTGCCACGGAACGAACGTAAGTCAGCGCGATCTGCGCGGATTCCTTCATGACATCACCCATCTGTCCTGTCATCTGGAGCTTTCCATCACCCGGCATTACATTCACTTCGATCTGAAGTGTGTCGCCGCCGACGCTTGTCCACGCAAGACCTCTTACGATTCCGACCTCGTCCTCCTCATTGGCATTCTCGAAGGTGATCTTCTCTTTTCCGAGATACTTCTGAAGATTTCCCTCTGTGATATGCACAGTTTTTTTCTTCTTTTCCAGAAACTCCCTCGCCGCTTTTCTGCAGATCTCACCGATCCGGCGCTCCAGATTTCTCACACCGGCCTCTCTCGTATAGTTGTGGATGATCTTCTCCAATGCCTTATCGCTGAAGGAAAGCATCTCCTCCGTAAGGCCGTTTCTCTCTAACTGTTTCGGAATGAGATACTTCTTTGCGATATGGAACTTCTCGTTCTCTGTATAGCTGGATACCTCGATAACCTCCATACGGTCAAGGAGCGGTCTCGGGATTGTCGACGCATCATTTGCCGTCGCGATAAAGAGAACGCCTGAGAGATCCAGCGGGATCTCCAGATAGTGGTCGCGGAACTTCACGTTCTGCTCCCCATCAAGGACCTCCAAAAGTGCTGAGGAGACATCTCCCCGATAGTCGGCAGAGACCTTATCGATCTCATCTAAAAGCATTAACGGGTTTGACACGCCTGCCTGACGCATTGCATCGGCGATACGGCCCGGCATCGCTCCCACGTATGTCTTTCTGTGTCCGCGTATCTCCGCCTCGTCGTGAATGCCGCCAAGGCTGAACCGGACATACTTCTTTCCGAGGGCGCGGGCAACCGATCTCGCGATGGAGGTCTTACCTGTTCCGGGCGGTCCCACAAGGCAGAGGATCGGGCTTGTGCCTTTCTTTGTGAGGGCACGGACCGCAAGGAATTCCAGTACACGGTCCTTAACCTTCTCCAGACCATAATGATCCTCCTCCAGGATCTCTTTCGCGTGAATGATATCCTGATTATCCCTTGAGACCTTCTTCCACGGCATCTCAAGCACCGTCTCGATATAGGTACGGAGAACATTCGCCTCCTGACTTCCTCCCGGCATACCCTTGAAACGCTGAATTTCTTTTTTGATCTTTTCCTTCGTTTCCTTGTCCGCGTTCAGCTTTTCCAGCTGTTCCATATATCCGTCGGCATCTTCCGTCCCGCTGTCATCTCCCAGTTCCTCACGGATCACTTTTAATTCTTCCCTTAAAATATAATCCCTCTGGTTCTTATCGATGTGCTCCTTCACTTTTCCCTGATAATCCCGCTTGATCATAAGGATCTCGAGTTCCCGCATCAGGTAGTACACGATCCGGTCATACAGATGGCTCCAGTAATCACACTCCAGCATCTCCTGCTTCACAGCAAAATCCCACGGAAATTCATTTGCTGTCTGGGTCAGAAGCTGCTCCAGATCCGTGATCACAAGAAGACTTCCGATAAAATCTTTCACAGCCTTCGGATTCGCGTTTCCGAATTCCTCTAATTTTTCCTTAACGATCCGGCTCATGGCTTCCTTCACAGTGTCGGTAAGCTGTTCTTCCTGCATCGGCGCTTCCTCGACCTCAGCTTCCAGATACGGTCCCTCCTCAAACAGAGTGAGAAGCGCCGCTCTCTTTTCGCCTTCCACCATCACACGGATGATACCGCCCGGCATTTTCACGAGCTGTTTGATCTGGGAGATCGTTCCCATCTGGTACAGATCCGCGACCGCAGGTGTTTCCTGCTCCGGATGACGCTGGGTCACGAGATATACCTTCTGGTTTCCCATCATGGCTGTCTCAATGGCGCGGATCGATTTTTCCCGGCTGATGTCGAAATGCTGTACCATTCCCGGAAGGATCGTAAGTCCGCGGAGTGCCACCGCCGGCATCGTAATTTTCTTATCTTCCATTATTTCTCCTATGAACGCAACTGCCCGGCTTCTTTCCGATGCCTGTCAGCAGTTACGGGCAAATTTCTGTTGTGTAAAAAGGCTGCCGTGACATTTCTGTGCGCAGCAGCCCCTCTTATCTGCGGGATACGGGTCCTGCAGGTACAATTTTTCTCATACGGGAACGCCGTCCGTTACGCGATCTCCCCGTTACTCTCTTTTCTGGATCTTCCGGCCAATGCTTTTTTCGGCACCGTCACGTCGCGGTAAACGACTTCCGGCTTTTCCTTTCCGTCCACCGCGTCCTTCGTCACGGTGCAGATTCCCACATTGGAATCAGACGGAACCTCGTACATCGTATCCATCATGACGGATTCCATGATCGCGCGGAGTCCTCTGGCGCCTGTCTTTCTCTCTACTGCCATATGGGCAATCTCATGGACGGCATCCGGAGTGAACTCCAGCTTCACATCATCCAGCTCGAATAACTTCTGGTACTGCTTTACGAGGGCATTCTTCGGCTCTGTGAGGATCCGCACAAGGGCATCCTCATCCAGAAGGTCTAAGGATACCATAACCGGAACTCTTCCCACAAACTCCGGGATCAGGCCGAATTTCGTGAGATCCTGCGGCATCGCCTGCTTTAACAGCTTGCTGATATCCGTATTTTTCTTATCCACGATCTTCGCGCCGAAACCGATGGAACTTGTCTCCAGTCTGGATTCGATGATCCGCTCCAGACCGTCGAAAGCACCTCCGCAGATGAACAGGATGTTTGTCGTATCGATCTGGATCAGCTCCTGCTGCGGATGCTTTCTGCCGCCCTGAGGTGGAACGCTTGCAACAGTACCTTCCAGAATCTTTAACAGCGCCTGCTGGACGCCCTCGCCGGAAACATCACGGGTAATGGACACATTCTCGGATTTTTTTGTGATCTTATCGATCTCATCGATGTAAATAATACCGTACTCCGCACGGCTCACATCATTATCTGCTGCCTGGATCAATTTTAAGAGGATGTTCTCCACGTCCTCGCCGACATAACCGGCCTCAGTCAGCGTCGTTGCATCTGCGATTGCAAACGGAACACCTAAAAGCTTCGCAAGTGTCTGCGCAAGATAAGTCTTGCCGGAGCCGGTCGGACCGAGCATCAGGATGTTGCTCTTCTGAAGATCAACATCACTTTCCATCTTCGATGTGATTCTCTTATAATGATTGTAAACAGCCACGGAAAGAACTTTCTTCGCCTCATCCTGTCCGATCACATAGTCGTCCAGAAATTCTTTGATCTCCTTCGGTTTTAAGAGGTTGATTCCGGAGAAATCCGGTCTCTCCTCCTCCTCGTTTCCGAGTTCTTCCTCAAGGATCTCACTGCAGAGTTCGATACACTCATCACAGATATAGACGCCGTTGGTACCGGCGATCATTTTTCTGACCTGATCCTGATTCTTTCCGCAGAAGGAACATCTGATCTTTTCCTCTGGTCTTACTGGCATGTTCGCACCTCAATTCTAAATTCTTTATGTCTCGCTGCGCTCCGGCACTGTTTTCCGCCTTCGCGCCGTCCGGTCCTAGTGGCCGGAGATCACGCGGTCGATCAGACCGTATGCGGCAGCTTCCTCGGCTGTCATGTAGTTGTCTCTCTCTGTGTCGCGGGCAATCACGTCGAGCGGCTGTCCGGTGTTTGCAGCCAGGATCTTGTTGAGCTTCTCTTTTGTCTTTAAGATCTGCTCTGCGACGATCTTGATCTCGGTCGCCTGTCCCTGGGCTCCACCGGACGGCTGATGGATCATGACCTCAGCGTTCGGAAGTGCGAAGCGTTTGCCCTTCGCGCCGCTGGAGAGAAGGAACGCGCCCATACTTGCAGCCATACCGATACAGGTGGTGCACACGTCACATTTAATGTAATTCATCGTATCATAGATCGCCATACCGGCCGTTACAGAACCACCCGGGCTGTTGATGTAAAGGTTGATGTCCTTATTCGGATCCTCGGACTCCAGGAAAAGAAGCTGTGCAACAACAAGGCTTGCTGTCACGTCGTTTACTTCCTCCCCGAGGAAAATGATACGGTCTTTTAATAATCTGGAATAGATATCGTAGGAACGCTCTCCTCTGCTTGTAGATTCAAGCACGTAAGGTACTAAGCTCATATTTTTTCCTCCATCTTTTCTTTTATATCTGTTACCAAAGTATTCCTTTTTATGCATTTTCCGGGTTACTGTACACGGGTAGGAATTTTCTGAACTGAAAATTCCGTACAATACAGTGGCGGTAGTGGATTTTGCCGATTCGGAATGCGAAGCATCGGCAAAATCAGTTACTGTTTGCGCAAGGCGTGAACAGTAACTTTTCCGGTGAAGCTGTCGCCTGTGTCTGGGACCGGCCCGGCAGAAATCCACCTTTTTTCACATATTTTGGAACTATCCCTGTATAACCGATGAGGGATTGCCGCAGAAAAACTCTCCGCAGCAACCCCCTCTGTATGTGGTTTTTGGCCCTCTGTCGGACCATTCCCCACCATGTTTTCCGTGCAGATTAGTCGTAAAGTATGTTGCTTTACTTAGTCAACGAACTTAGCCTCAGCTACAAGGAAGTCGATTGCTTTCTGAACTGCAAGGTCTTCCTTTAACTGTGCCATCTGCTCTTCGCCGAACATACCCTTGATCTGTTCTTTATCCATCTTGAAGTCCTCAGCCATCTTGTCGAACTGCTCTTCAACCGCTGCGTCGTCAGCCTGGATGTTCTCAGCCTTTACAACTGCCTCAAGAACGAGTCTTGTCTGGATTCTCTTGATCGCCTGCGGCTTCATCTGCTCGCCGATCTTCTCAGCTGTCATGCCTGTGATCTCAACGTACTGCTTGAAGGAAATTCCCTGGCTCTCAAGTCTGCGCGCATAGTCGTTCACCATGCCGTTTACCTGCTCCTCAACCATCTGATCCGGAATCTCCATTGTTGCGTTCTCAATCACCTTAGCAACGACCTTGTCCTCGTCCGCTGTCTTAGCTGCTTCAATCTTCTCAGCCTGTAACTTCTCTGTAAGGTCCTTCTTGTACTCTTCCATTGTATCGAAATCAGATACCTCGCTTGCGAAATCATCGTTAGCTTCCGGAAGCTCTTTTCTCTGGATCTCTTTTACTTTTACTTTGAATACAGCCGGTTTGTTCTTTAACTCTTCTACATGGTACTCAGCCGGGAATGTTACGTTTACTTCGCACTCTTCGCCAGTTGTCTTACCAATTAACTGCTCCTCGAAGTTATCGATAAATGTGTGGGAACCGATCGTAAGCGGATAGTCCTCAGCCTTGCCACCCTCAAATCTCTTTCCGTCTACGGAACCGTCGAAATCGATCGTTACCTGATCTCCATCCTCGATACCTCTGTCCTCAACAGTGATAAGGCGGGAGTTTTTCTCTCTTGCGCGCTTGATCTCTGTCTCGATATCTTCCTCTGTAACCTCAGATTTTGTCTTCTGGACTTCTACGCCCTTGTACTCGCCAAGAGTAACTTCCGGCTTAACAGCTACAACTGCTGTGTAAACGAAAGCTTTGCCTTCCTCGATCTCCTCAATGGAAATAGACGGACGGGAAACGATCTCAAGACCGCTCTCTTTTGCAGCGTCCGGATAGCTTGCGTCGATCACTTCATCAACAGCATCCTCGTAGAATACGCCAACGCCGTACATTTTTTTGATCATGTTGAACGGAGCTTTTCCTTTTCTGAAGCCCGGGATATTGAATTTACCCTTATTCTTATTATAGGAGTGCTGTACAGCCTCCTCAAACTTTTCTGCCGGCACTTCAATTGTAAGTTTTGCCGTATTCTTCTCTAAATTCTCCACCTGTACGCTCATTTTATGAGTTCCTCCTTAAATATATCGATAGCGGGGAATAGAAATTTCCCGCCCGTATAATCTCGTAACTGCCGCTTTTTGGCGTTACACGTTTTCCGGCATTATGACCGCCGCTCAGCGAAAAATCCGCCCGCAGGCATCACTTCTCCGTCACGCGCACATAGCACCGCTTGGAATTATAACATAAGACGTTTGAAAAGACCAGACCTAAATTGTAAAAATTCCAGAAAAACACAGGGGTTTTACGGTTTTTCTTAATTTTTTCCAGGCGCAGACTGCCGTATCTGCTGTTCCTGACATTCTTTCAGCGGCCTGCCGCGCCAAAAAGGAATGCCCTGGTGCACCGGGCATTCCAAAACTTTCTGATGAATACCTGTATTTACACAAACATACGGCTATTTTATGTATTGGATCGCTGCCTTGATCCTTTCAGCCTCCTCTTCGCTGACCAAGAGTTTGATAAGCTCTAAACCAAGGTCGATTGCCCAGCCCATACCGCGCCCGGTGCTGATCAGGCGGTCTGTGATGATGCCGTCACCTCTGCAGTCCGCGCCCTCCATCTTCGTCTCAAAGCCCGGATAGCATGTGGCGCGGTGGCCTTTCACGAGGCCAAGCTCCCCTAAGATACTCGGTGCCGCGCAGATCGCAGCCAGGCGTTTTCCTGCTGTCGCATGGGCTTTTAACATCTCTGCAAGTCCCTCATGCGCCTTCAGATTGTTCGTTCCGGCAAGTCCGCCCGGAAGGAACAATACGTCAGCATCGTCCGTGATTTCCTCGAACAGGCTGTCCGCCTCGATCTTAAATCCATGGGAACCTGTCACCATCTTTCTTCCCATGATGGATACAAGCTTCACATCCACCTTTGCTCTTCTCAAGCAATCACACACAGCCAGGCACTCTACCTCTTCCATGCCGTCTGCCACAAACGCGTATACTTTTGCCATTTAAAACTTCTCACCTTTCTTTGCCAATCTGCCTCCGGAAGTTTTCCAGAGGTTACTGCTCGCTTTTCTCATCATCCGTATACGAATAAAATTTTCCATTCAGATAATATCCGCGTCCCGGTCCACCTTCCGATTTTTTCACATCCGTTCCGCGGTCATTTGCAGCGGCCTGCCCTGAAACAGACGGATTGATGGTCTGCTCCGGTCCGTTGTACTTATATGTCTCCTTCGGCACATCACTCCAGCTGTCCGGAGCGCTGTTCTGGTTCTGTCCATTTCCATTTCCATAGAAACCATAACCACCGTAATTTCCACTTTCACCGACATCTCTCACACTGTCCGGCTCCACATACTGACCACCGTAACGCGCGTTATTCTGTACAAACGGTTCCCCTCCGAATCCATTCAGGCGTCCCGAATATGGTCCGCGAAGCACTGCGTAAAGCTCCGCAAAGGTTGCATCCACATATGGCTGAACGAAGAAGGTTCCGATACCGCAGAGCAGGGTTCCTAAAAGCTGCCATCCCAGGAAGGAAAGGCCGAGTACAAAGGCGTTCCATTTCTGTCCATCCATCATCTCTTTCGAGAGTCTTAAAACTTCCATCGTCTTCATATCCGGGTTTTCAGCAAGAATATATGGAACCATCAGATAGCAGTACTGGAAATAAACAGAAACAAAAGCTCCTATCGTAGCGCATATCATTACTGCCCAAAATACACTACCGATCCATTCAACACCATTAAACAAGATCACAAGAAATCCCAACAGACTGGCCAGGATCACAACACTCTCTGTGATCAGTCCCCGAAGGAACTGGGTCCCCACAAGCTTTAAATATCCGTTGGAAAATCCCCAGAAAAGTTTTCCAATGCCCGCCGACTGTCCCGTCACGCGGCTCTCCATATAAAATCTGTTTCGTCCGATCTCAAACAATGGCTGTACAAAAATTCCGATCACGACGGAAATGATCACAATAACGATCACAGCCCCCGCAAAAAGCCGGTAAAACAGGTTGCTCGCAACCATAGATCCGGCATTTCCGGCTCCCGGTCCGTAGGCATCACCAAGTCCCGGGACAAGCTCGATCCCGCTGGCAAGACCACTCCCAGTATTTCCGCTAAGACTTCCATCTCCTCCCAGTTCGCCAGGGATGAGACTACTCTGATCGGTCTGACTGTTTCCTGATTCATTCTGCTCCAGATAACTTGTAATCCTCTGGGTATTCGCGTTCGATCCGCCAAATCCACTGAGGATCGCAAAGATCAGGCTCACAAGAAACGCCGCCCAGTAATAACGGCTCAGACACATTTTCGCTCTGTCTTTTAATTCTGCCCTTGTCCACATACGCTGTTCCTCCTTCTGTTTTCATCATCAAAGTATGACCAGTTGCCAGATATTTTTCTTTTTCCTGTTGCTGTTCGGGGATTTTTCATTCATAAACAGCAACTTTTCTTACAATGATTGTACCATATTTGCAAATAAAAGACCTTACTTTTTCCTTGCAATATGGTATGATTTATTACAATATGTTACTGTTCCCGCCTTGCGCAGGCAGCAGCCGAAAATCCAGAAAGGACATAATTATGGAAATCGAACGCAAATTTCTTGTCATGACCCCGCCTGAAAACTATGAGTCTTTCCCCTGTCATGAAATCGAACAGGCCTACCTCTGCACAGAGCCGGTAATCCGGGTACGTAAGGAGGATGATACCTGCTACCTCACCTACAAATCCAAAGGACTTCTCGCCAGAGAGGAATATAATCTCCCACTGACAAAAGAAGCCTACACCCATCTTCTCACAAAAGCTGACGGAAATATTCTCACAAAAAAGCGCTACCTGATCCCGGTTCCGGGTCGTGAGGATCTCACTGTGGAATTCGATGTCTTCGAGGGAAAATTCGCCGGTCTCATGCTTGCGGAGATCGAGTTTACCTGCGAGGAGGATGCCAGAGAATTCCCGCCTCTCTCCTGGTTCGACCGGGATGTAACCTGGTCCGGGGAATACCAGAACAGCAGGCTCTCAAAAATGCCCTGAACTGTTCGTATTTTTATATGACAGGGAATTTCCTGTTACATGAAAAAGGCCACCGACGGCTCACAGAACCGCCGATGGCTTTATTAATTTTCCTAAAATTTTGCAGTTTCGGAGATGGATTACATCATTCCGCCCATTCCGCCTGCACCTGCCGGCATTGCCGGAGTCTCTTCTTTGATGTTTGCAACAACAGACTCTGTTGTAAGAAGTGTGGAAGCAACGCTTGTTGCGTTCTGTAATGCACTTCTTGTAACCTTAGCCGGATCAAGGATACCCGCTTTGATCATATCAACAAAAATCTCATTGTAAGCATCGAAGCCCTGGCCAACCGGGAGCTCTTTAACTTTGTTAACGATCACAGCGCCCTCAAGGCCTGCGTTGGATACGATATGGAATAACGGAGCTTCAAGAGCCTTTAAGATGATCTTTCCGCCTGTCTTCTCGTCGCCTTCCATCTCATTTACAACGGCTGCAACCTTCTCTGCTGCGTGAACATAAGCAGAACCGCCGCCTGCGATGATACCTTCCTCGACAGCTGCCTTCGTAGCTGCAAGAGCATCTTCCATACGGAGCTTTGCTTCCTTCATCTCTGTTTCAGTAGCAGCACCTACGCGGATAACTGCAACGCCGCCAGCGAGTTTCGCAAGTCTCTCCTGAAGTTTCTCTCTGTCGAAATCGGACTTTGTCTCTTCGATCTGGCCCTTGATCTGGGCAACTCTGTCAGCGATCTCTTTCTTGTCGCCGAGACCGTCAACGATGATGGTGTTCTCTTTCTGAACCTTAACGGATTTTGCACGGCCAAGCTGCTCCATTGTAGCATCCTTGAGGTCAAGACCAAGCTCATCGGAGATCACAGTACCGCCTGTTAAGATCGCGATATCCTTTAACATCTCTTTTCTTCTGTCGCCGTAGCCCGGTGCCTTAACACCTACAACGCTGAATGTACCTCTTAACTTGTTGACGATAAGAGTTGTGAGAGCCTCACCCTCGATATCTTCAGCGATGATAAGAAGCTTTGCGCCTGTCTTTACGATCTGCTCAAGGAGCGGAAGGATATCGTTGATGTTAGCGATCTTCTTGTCTGTGATCAGGATATACGGATCGTCAAGAGTTGCCTCCATCTTCTCCATATCTGTGCACATATATGCGGAAATGTATCCACGGTCGAACTGCATACCTTCTACAAGGTCAAGCTCTGTCTTCATTGTCTTGGACTCTTCGATGGTGATAACGCCGTCGTTTGTAACCTTCTCCATTGCGTCTGCAACCATCTCACCGACCTCATCGCTTGCTGCAGAGATTGCTGCAACTCTTGCGATCTGGTCTTTGCTGCTGATCGGCTCGCTCATCTCTGCGATTGCTTTGACAGCCTCGTCTGTGGCTTTCTTCATACCCTTTCTTAATACGATCGGGTTAGCGCCTGCAGCCAGGTTCTTCATACCTTCGTTTACCATCGCCTGTGCGAGAACGGTAGCTGTTGTTGTACCATCACCGGCAACATCGTTTGTCTTTGTGGCAACCTCTTTTAAGAGCTGTGCGCCCATGTTCTCAAACGGGTCTTCTAACTCGATCTCTTTCGCGATGGTAACACCATCGTTTGTGATCAGCGGAGCGCCGAAGGATTTATCGAGAACAACGTTTCTTCCTTTCGGTCCGATCGTTACGCGGACAGTATCAGCAAGTTTATTTACACCAGCTTCAAGAGCTTTTCTGGCTTCAACGCCATATTTAATTTCCTTAGCCATGTTAAAATTCCTCCAATCAAGATTTCCTGTAACCATTTTCCGGTTACTTCGTTCTGAATTCTGAATTTCAGACCGCCCTGAGCGCTTCGCACACGCGGTCCCGGATATAATTTCTCCGATTATTCGATCACTGCAAGGATATCATTCTGCTTAACGATGATATAATCCTCTTCCTCTACCTTTACTTCTGTTCCGGAGTACTTGGAGTAGATTACCTTATCGCCCGGTTTTACCTGCATCTTGATCTCTTTGCCGTCAACAACTCCACCAGGACCAACAGCGATCACTTCTGCCTGCTGCGGTTTTTCCTTTGCCTGACCCGGAAGAACGATACCGGATTTTGTGGTCTCTTCTGCAACTAACTGTTTTAAAACAACTCTGTCAAATAATGGTACTAATTTCATTACTGACTCCTCCTTGTCATTTTACAAGCTCTTGCGACTATCCTGTAATTTCAGTCACAATTCTTTTTCATTTTTATCTTCTTCAGTCTGACTCAGGTCTTTTCCCTGACCCCTCGTCACAAGTCATGTTATAGCACATGTTGTTAGCACTGTCAAGTCACGAGTGCTAATTATTTTATGAAAAATTTGTGAACCTCTCTGCGGGTCTGCATGCCGCTGTGCTGTCTAGTTCCCGTTTTCTGGTGAAATCCGGCAATTTACTTGAATAATTTATACATTTTTTTAACTTTTTTCATAATTATGTCTTTCATTTTCCCTGGAATTCGATTATGATTATAAATAGCAGACTGGCGGCTGCAGGCGGAATCCTCAGATTTTCGGAACCGCGTAATGCAGCGGAAAGGAGAATAAACCATGTCAAAAAAGAAATCAGGCCTTCTTATCGCATTTGGCGCGATGCTCGGCGGCGCAGTTGCGGCCGGTATCTCCTACTATCTGAAATTAAAATCCTTCAACGATGAGCTGGACCAGGATTTTCATGAATACGAGGAAGAGGAGACCCCTTCTGAGGAAACAGAAGAAAAGACGGAACCTGCTCCAGAGAGAACTTATATTACAATCAATTCCGGAAAAGACACAAACGCTGCGGATGATTCCGTAAAAAAAGAAGAGACTAAAGATTCCGAAGAGACGGCATGTCCGGAACCCACAGACGAAAAAGACTCTGTAAAAGAGGAAAACGTACCGGAAGAAAAAACATCCTCCGTTGTAGTTGAGGACGATACGGAGGAAGGAAAAACCGAATGATACAAAGTCTTCTCCGCTCCATGGAGCTATTGGAAGTCCTGAAAGAAAAAAACCGCAATTTCTCAATCGCGGAACTGGCGGAGGCGATGGATCTGCCCCCGAGCACGGTTCACCGGATTCTGCAGACATTCTGTGAGAAGAAATATGTGATCCGCGACGACAGATCCCACACCTACCGTCTTGGCCCGGCGCTGATTCCTCTGGGAAAAGCCGCTGCAAGAGGGATCCGTCTCCAGGATGCCGCCCACGGTATCCTGGCACAGCTGGCAAAACAGACAAAAGAAGACGCATACCTCGTAATTCCAGTGGGAAATAAGGGACTTGTGATTGAAAAGGTAGATGGTCCGAGCCACTTAAAAGTTGTTGAAGAGTTCGGCTATGAGATGTATATGCACTGCGGCGCGATCCGTAAGGTCCTCCTCGCATGGCAGACACCGGCCTTCATCGACGAATACTTCAAAAACATTATTCTCCACGATCAGGCTTTCCCTCATGTCCGCCCGGATGACCTGCGCGAGGAATTAAAAAAGATCCGCCAGGATGGCTACGCCATCACTCACGGAGAGTATGTCACCGACGCCCTTGGAATCGGGGCACCGGTCTTCAACTCCGACGGTGAACTCGCCGGTTCCATTGGAATCATCGCCCCGGAGATCCGGGTCGATACTCCGGAGTTTCTTGACACCCAGAAAGATCTCGTACAGTTCTACGCATCATCCCTTTCCGCCGATCTCGGATATGAGAAGCATGATGTGTTCCAGTAAACGGAATCAATCCTTGGGATACGCATTTTCGGATGCGTATCCCGTTTTTTTGCGCTTTGTTCCCATGCACGCCTGGTCACAAGCATATGCCCTGTCCCAATCTCTCCCCCAGTGCAGCTGTCTGTAAAACCTAATCTTGACTTAAGTCCGAAAAAAGCTGGCGCGCGTCTTTGCATACCAGCTTTCTTCTATCCAATCCGCTTATTCTTTACTCAAGAGCTTTCCGTAAAAGGTCTACTCCTTTTCGGATTTCCTCCTCCGTGAGTCCTGCATATCCGAGAACGATCGTACTCATCTCCTTCGCCTGCGCTCTCTCCATATAGAACCCGGAAAGTCCGTAGACGCGGACTTTTTTTTCTGCTGCTTTTTCTAAAAGCTGCTGTTCCGGCTCCTTCTTCCTGTCTTTTAAGAGCACATGAAGTCCCGCGAATTCTCCTGTGATCTCAAACCGCTTTTCCAGCGGCTTTAATTCCCCTAAAAGCGCGTCATGTTTTCCCTTATAGATCTCGCGCATCCTGTTCAGATGGCGCTCAAAATATCCGCCGGAAATAAATTTCGCCAGGATCCTCTGGTCGACCCTGGACACGGTGGAGGAATAAAATCTTCCTTTCGCCAGGTATACCGACAGCAGCGCCTCCGGCAGCACCATATATCCCACACGGATTGCCGGAGCAATGGCCTTCGAGAATGTTCCCATGTAGATGACACATCCGTTCTGGTCCATCCCCTGAAGTGCCGGGATCGGTTTTCCCTTGTAACGGAATTCACTGTCATAGTCATCCTCGATCAGGTATCTTCCGGGCTGCTCTCCCGCCCAGAAAAGGAGCTCCTGTCTTCTTCTCACCGGCATTACGGTTCCTGTCGGGAACTGGTGGGACGGCATCACATAGGCTGCCTGTACATCCTGCCCCTCAAGTTCCTTCACGCAGAATCCATTCTTATCGATCCCCACCGGCAGTACCTTATGTCCCACACCGGATAGCACCCGGTATGCCTGGCGGTAGGTGGGATTCTCCATGGCGATCACCGCGTCCCTTCCGATGATCTGGGAAAGCAGCATCAGAAGATATTCGTTTCCCGCGCCAATGATGATCTGGGAAACATCGCAGTTTACGCCGCGGGCTGCATGGAGATACTCCCGGATCGCCTCCCTGAGGATCAGATCTCCCTGGGGCTCTCCCTTCAAAAACAGCTCCCGGTCCTCTTCTTTTAAGACCGAGCGGCTGATCTTTCTCCAGGTCGCATAGGGAAATCCTTCCAGATCGATGCCTCTGGGAGAAAAATCGACTTCAAATTTTTCACGAAAAAGCTGCCCCCGGACACTTTCCTTTTCCATGCCCAAAGACAGCTCTTTTTTCTGATCCGGCCGGGCAGCAACAGACTGCGCCACCGGCGGAAAGATTCCGTCCAGTGACGCCACAAAATAGCCTTTTCTCGGAACCGCCTCAAGGTAGCCCTCGGACACCAGCTGCTCGTAGGCGAGCTGCGTTGTGCTCCGGCTGACCTTCAGGCTCTTCGCAAGCTCCCTGGATGAAGGGAGCTGCTTTTCCGGCCTGATATTGCCCTTTCGGATCTCATCTTTGATATACTGATAGATCTGTTCGTACAAGGGTCTCCCCCCCTGTACGTTTAACGGTACGATCAATTCCATAAATCTTTATTTCGGAAGCTTGAAGGAGCTCTTTAAGGAAACGATACGGTTATATACCGGCTGTCCTTCCTTGCTGTCCTTGCAGTCTACGCAGTAGTAACCGTTTCTCATGAACTGGAAGCTGTCGTATGCCTTTGCTTCCATGAGTTTTGGCTCTACATAGGCAGTTGTGATTGTCTTGGAGTTCGGATTTAAGTTCAGGGTTCCGTCAGCGTTCAGCTTGCCTTTCTCCTCATCGACGATATTCTCGTAGAGACGGCACTCTACCTTTCCGGCTGTCGGAGCGGATACCCAGTGGATCGTTCCTTTTACCTTTCTGCCGGTAAAGCCGGAACCACTCTTTGTCTCCGGATCGTATGTGCAGTGGATCTCTGTCACATTTCCGTTCTCGTCCTTCTCGAAGCCTGTGCATGTCACGAAATATGCGCCCATGAGACGTACTTCGTTGCCCGGGAAAAGGCGGAAATACTTCTTCGGCGGATTCTCCATGAAGTCCTCACGCTCGATATAGAGTTCTCTGGAGAACGGAACCTCACGCTCGCCCATCTCTGGATTCTCAAGGTTATTCGGGATGCTCAACATCTCTGTCTGTCCTTCCGGATAGTTGTCAATGATCAGCTTTACCGGATCAAGGACAGCCATCATTCTCGGACGTTTTAACTTCAGATCCTCACGGATACAGTACTCCAGCATCGCGTAGTCTACGGAGCTGTTTGCCTTGGAAACGCCCACGAGTTCTACGAACATTCTCAGAGCTTCCGGTGTGTATCCTCTTCTTCTGAGGGCTGCGATCGTTACAAGACGCGGGTCATCCCAGCCGTCTACGATTCCATCCTCAACGAGCTTCTTAATATAACGCTTACCCGTTACCACGTTTGTCAGGTACATCTTCGCAAACTCGATCTGGCGCGGCGGGTTCTCGAACTCGCACTCTCTTACGACCCAGTCGTAGAGCGGTCTGTGATCCTCGAACTCAAGAGTACAGATAGAGTGTGTGATGTGCTCAACCGCGTCCTCGATCGGATGAGCGAAGTCGTACATCGGATAGATGCACCACTTGTCACCGGTATTGTGGTGTGTCATGTGAGCGACACGGTAGATGACCGGATCACGCATGTTGATATTCGGCGATGCCATATCGATCTTTGCGCGGAGAACCTTCTCTCCGTCCTTGTACATGCCGTTCTTCATGTTCTCAAATAACTGGAGGTTTTCCTCGACAGAACGGTCACGGTACGGGCTGTTCTTACCAGGTGTTGTGAAGTCACCACGGTATTCCTTGATCTGATCAGCAGAGAGATCACAGACGAAAGCTTTTCCCTTTTTAATTAACTTTACAGCGCACTCGTACATCGTATCGAAGTAGTCGGAAGCAAAGAACAGTCTGTCCTCAAAGTCAGCTCCGAGCCACTTTACATCCTCCGTGATGGAGTGCACGAACTCCGTCTTCTCCTTCGTCGGGTTCGTATCATCAAAACGAAGATTGAACTTTCCGCCGTACTCTTTTGCGAGACCGGAGTTTAAGATGATCGATTTTGCATGTCCGATATGAAGGTAGCCGTTTGGCTCCGGTGGGAACCGGGTCTGGACATGGTCATATACTCCTTCCGCAAGATCTTTATCGATTTCCTGCTCGATAAAGTTTTTGGAAACTACTTCTTTTGTTTCCTCAGCCGGTGTCATATTCTCAGCCATATCAATTCCTCCATTTCGTTTTTTCAATAACATGCCCGTACATCTTTCTTCTATTATTTTAACTCCTGCCATTTTCCAGCAGGACCAGATATCGAACTGTTATATATAATATTTAATACTATCACATTTTTCCGAAGAATTAAAGGGGGAATTTCACATGTTTTTCTCATGTTTCCATCAAATTGATTCCTGCATCTGCATTCCGGTCGGTTCTTTCAGTTTTCTTGAAAATTATAGGCGAAAAACACAGAAAATCCTTTGACGAATTCCGTTTCTGGGATTATACTGTGAGTATAGTATGCTAAAAATTTCACAAAACATATAGAACCCGGAGGAAATGATATGGATAAGAATTCTTTCGATCTGATCACATTTGGCGAGATTATGCTGCGTCTCTCCCCGCCGCGCCATGCCCGCATCGTCGATGGCGATATTTTTGAAAAACGTGCCGGCGGAGCAGAACTCAACGTTGCTTCCGGCGTTGCCCTTTTGGGACTTCGTACCGGTATCGTTTCCAAGCTTCCGCAGAATGAGCTCGGAACTTTTATCAAGAACAGGATCCGTTTTGTCGGAGTATCCGATGACTATCTGGTCTACGATGATACGCCGGACGCAAGACTCGGTCTCTACTACTACGAGATGGGCGCCGCTCCGAGAAAGCCTACGATCGTGTATGACCGCCACCAGGCTTCCGTCACAAGGATCAAGATGAGCGAGATCCCGGAGGACATCTACCACTCCGCGAGAATGTTCCACACAAGCGGAATCTCCCTGGCTCTCTGCCAGAACATGCAGAATGTCGCTGTGGAACTGATCCGAAGGTTCAAATCTGCCGGAGCTACGATCTCCTTCGACGTAAACTACCGTGCGAACTTATGGGGTGAGGAGGAAGCGAGAAAAACCATCGAGGAGATCCTTCCGTTAGTCGATGTTCTCTTCATATCTGAGGAGACAAGCCGCCGCATGTTCAAGAAGACCGGTGACCTGAAGGATATCATGAAGAGCTATGCCACTGATTACGGCGTAAAGATCGTTGCCACCACCCAGCGCACGGTCATCAGTCCAAGAAAACACAACTTCACCTCCATCGTCTACGATGCCCGCTCCGATAAATTTTACACGGAAGCGCCGTACAACGATATCGATGTGATCGACCGCATCGGTTCCGGTGATGCCTATGTCGCCGGTGTTCTCTTCGGTCTCTTAAAATATGGAGATCCGGAAAAGGCCATGCAGTTCGGAAACGCCACATCCAGCGTCAAGAACACCGTTCCGGGCGACCTCCCGTCCTCTGACTTCAAGGAAATCGACCGGATCATCCATGAGCATCATTCCACAGGACCTGTCAGTGAGATGAACCGGTAATTACAAATTTGCTCCGTATGAGAGAAAAGGTCTGAGTTTCAGCAGAAATCAGACCTTTTTCTTTTTCATCCAAATTTTTCTTTTTAAATCGATCTGATATACCGTTCTGATGCCGCTGAAAAATTGTTGCCAATAGTTTGTTTCGAGTACGCGACAACCGAAAAATGCCGTGAGAAGATTGCTTTTACCTCTCACGGCATTTTTATTATACTCTTTTACAGATCCAGATCGATAAACTCGAAGTCATCGTCATCCTCGTTTCTCTTCTCAGCCGGTGCCGCTTTCGGCGCTGCCTTCGCGGCCTCCTTCGCAAGGTTCTTTGACAGATCTTTTTCCATATCCGCCACATTCTTTCTCACCGGTCTCTCCGGAGTGTCTGTTCTCTCTGGAACATTCTCTGTCCTCACAGCTTCCCGTCTCTTCGCTGCCGGCCGGCGTGTCTCGGCTGCCTCCGGTCTTCTTCGCGGGATCTGGATTTCTTCCTCTTCCTCATCGAAAAGCTCTTCCCCGCGGGCAGCCGGTCTGGACGCAGCTCTTCTCTCCGGCGCTTTCTCGGACTTTCCGGTCTTCTGCGCCTTTTTCGGCTCGGACTTTCTGTTTTTCCGTCCGCCCTCGTAGTCACCGTAATCGTCATCATATCCGCCGCGGCCCGGATTCTTCGGTGCCTTCGGCTTTCTGAGTAAGAGAACGATAATGATGATCACTAAGAGAATACTGAGTGCAAAAAGCCCGATCACGAACATTCCGCGGATCTCGTAATCCTTAAGCAGACTGTTGTAATCCTCAGCAACCTTTAAGTACTTGCTGCGGGCATCTGCTGCGTCCGGATCCTGGAAGTAACGCTGGAGCGTCATCTCCTTCTGATCGTAGCGGTAGAAGCCTTCCTCACCGTTCTCGTTACGTCCGTAAACGACACAATACTCCGGTGCGGAATCTCCGCTGTCTTTCCAGATCCAGCCGTGGACTGTGTGATCTCCGATATCGATGGTGCACTCGGCAAAACCGTCCGGGAGTGCTGTTCCCTCCGGGATGCACTCAGGCGGAAGCACTACGACTGTCTTCTCTGCCATCTTCACGACTACATAAGCAGATAAAGTGCCTGTCTCGCTGTTGTATACAAAGAAGTCCCCGTTGCCGGAATCATCTGTCATATAAAGTAAGGTCATTCCAGAATCATCTGTAGCTGCCTTTACAGTTCTGCCCTCATACTCGATCTCCGTCGCTGTAAATCCTGACGGAAGCTCAGAATCATCAAAGGTATCCGCAACAGTCCAGCTGCCGTCCTCACCGATGACTCCTGCGTTCGTCTCTGCGGAATCCGCGTCTGTCTCACCGGCGGAAGCTGCCGCGTCGTCAGACTTTGTGACAACGATGGTGTAGGTCTTTGTTGTCTCCCCATCCTCCGCTGTTACGGTACAAGTGATGGTGTTCTCTCCGTCCTGGAGATCATCATTTCCGCTGACAGTCACCTTTGCGCCGCCGTCCTTTGCCGGTGCGCTGACCGTGATGGATGTCACATCGCTTGGAACCGCAGCGGTATACTCGGTCGTATCCGCGGAGAACGCCGGTTTTAAAGTACCCGGTGAGATCGTGAGGGACGCTAAGGACGCGTCCCTGGAAGAAGTATCCGCCGCGTTGATCTTTACGGAAGAGCTTCCAATATGGTTGAGAGTCACTGCCTTGGAGTCGGCATCGTAAACTTCCTGGGATTTCACCGTGATGGAGGAAGTTCCAGCCTTTAAGGCATTAAATTTTAATGTAAAGCTGAACGTCTTCTGGTCCGCAGCCTCCGCAGAACCGATGACGCGGACAGATCCTGCTCCGCCATTGGAGTTCGTACCGCTGACAAATTCAAGGGCATCCGCATCATACTGAAGCATCACATCGGAAGAACCGAGCGCTGCGTCCGCGACGATCTTCATCGTGACGGATATCTGGTCTCCCACCGAAACGGTCGGGTCGGAAAACGAAAGTTTTCCGCTGGCCGCAAATGAAACCACCACGCCAGCCGGCAACAGCATGACCATCAGTGCGAACGCCAACAGCCCCGCCGCCAGTTTTTTCATGTATTTGTTCATATTTCTTTATCTCCTATTCCAGCTTTTTCCAGGCTGATCATTGTCTTGTTTCCATAATTTCCGCCTGTACTTCCAAGCATAGTCTTTCCTGAAATGGATCTTTTTATGACCCGATATTCCCATATCAGTTGCCGGTCACAAGCTTTCCGCTGCCGGTCGCGCCCTCCGGATAAGAGCCGCTCGTTCCTGTCGATGACGTCACGAGCTTTCCAGATCCGGATGCGCCTTCTGGATAAGAACTCTGTGATCCGGAATTTGTGCTTCCAGGGCCAGTGGTGCCGAAACTGCTCCCGCTATTGGATATTCCGGTCGATCCGCCAGGGCCTACCGTAGATCCGGTCGTCGTAAAGCCCGAGGACGAAGAACCTGTGGAACTTCCCGTCGACGGGGAAACTACGGTGGTGCTGCCGTTTCCGTTTCCTTTCGCAATGGAAACCTGGTATGTGCGGACATCACCGTTCTCCGCCTTCACCTGAATCTTCACGATCGTCGTTCCGCTTCCGAGACTGATCGATCCTGCTCCACTGACTGCTGCCTTGGAGTCGATAGCCGTAGCACGGATATTTACAGAGGAAACTGAAGAGTCTACAATGAGATCATACTTCTCCGTATCTTTATTGAAGGTTGGTGTCAGGGAATATCCGTCGATGGTGATCCCTGACAGCTTGTTGTTCGGGCTTCCCGTCACGGTCGGCTTCGCGCAGGCAGTTTCCGGCATGTTGTTGAATACCGGGATCTTGAACACGAGCGCCTGTTTCTTCATCTCATCCGTATAGGCCCTCGCGAGCTTCGCGCCCTCCCCGGCCGCTCCTTCCACGTTTGTCATATACTGATGCTTGTAGGGGCTGCTGCCCTGCACATTAAATTTCTTTAAATAGAAGGTATCCTGTCCATTTTTCAGGAAATTCTCACTGTAGTAGGTCGCGCCGCCGATGATGGACTTTTCGATAGAATTCCACGGTCTTCCGTAGCTTCCCGACTGGGACGCGTACCAAAGACCTCTCGTGACGGCTGACATGGAGCCGGAAGCAAAAGCGCCGATATTAAAGAAATTATAGTAGCCTTCATAGCCGGAGGTCTTTCCTGAAATACTTCCGGATTTACCTATCCCCTGCTCCTGAAGGATCATAGCGCCAAGGACATACGGGTTGACGCCAGTCTGGGCCGCCGCCTTCATAATAATATCCACATAAGTCTGTCCCGTCGGTACCGGTGAAGTGTTTGACGCGCCGGTATTGTCATCAGTGATGGCAGACGCGTCCATTCCCGGACCATACTCTACCTCCGGGAGTGCCGTTGTATACATCTTTCTCTGGCTGATCGTGGAGCTCACCGTAGAACCCGGCCCCTCAAGGCTCACACCCTGATTTTCGCTGCCAGAGCTTATGTTGCCGCTTCCATAAGGACTTCCGCCGGACGTTCCAGAACTCATTCCCGGTCCGTAGTTTTCCCCCTGCTGCAGGGAGCCGGAAACTTCAGTATTCGTTTTACTGTTTATGACTGCCGCTGTACCGGACCCCGAAGTCTCCTGGATACTCTGGGCTGCCGTCGTCTCCTCCGGCGTCTTTTCCAGGAATGTTCCCGTGATCAGGCTCGTAAGTCCCGCTCTCGTCTGGGTATTGCTGTCGAAGGCGTGATGCAGAAACTGGAATACATAGGTATCGTTTAGGAAATTTCTCGGATCCATATAGTAGGCGACAATGTCCTTGGATGCCGCCACCCAGGAAGAACCGTCGAATCCGGTCCAGGTGCTTGTATTCCAGTCGTAAGCGCCGTAGTCTGTGGATTTCCAGGATGAAATGCTCGCCTTCGATACCAGATTCGTTCCGACTGCTCCTTCCGCCTCCATCACATCGCTCCAGTTAAGCCCCGTCTTCTGGGCCTGGAAGACCCAGGTCGGATGTTCCGTGTGAAGGGTCCGCAGAGACGTCTTGTAGCTTTCCGGGAATCCCTGGCTGTTTAAATAGCTCTCAAAGTTCGCGTCATAGCTGTAGGATACCGGGAATTTGATATAGTCTGAACGGACATAGCCTCCCTGTGTCCCTGAACTGGAGGAAAACTGGATCTTATACCAGATCTTCCCGTCGGATCCCGTTGTCTCGGAAACCACTGTCACAGCAGCTCCGTAGGCAAGTTTTTTTACGATAGATCCCGTCGTCCCCGGTGTACTCCGCACATTCAGAGTCGTGGCATTTACTGTCGCCGAGCCTGTCGCCGCGTATACGGAAGACAGCCCGGATATCATCGTTCCGGTGTGAGCCGCACAATCTCCCAAAAGGACCGCCCCCAGCATCAGCGCCAGAAATCTTTTTTGTCTCTTTGTCATGTTTTTCTTCTCTCCCACTGCCGGTTTCGTGAAATTTTGCATAAAATCGACATCATATCCATTATAATGATAAAGGCACTTTTCTGTCAACCGCGCAGGAGAAACTTCACACAAATTCCAAATATTGCCGCATTTTCTTAATAAAAACTTAAAAAAGAAACTATAACCTGCAGAAGCTTCCACCGCCAGTTTCTTTCGAATGCATGACAGCACAAAAGCCCGGCATCTCCTCATGGAAACGCCGGGCCTCATGTTTTTTCGTCAATTACACTTCAGATTTACTGCAAAATTATACCGGGTAAGCTTTATTTGCTTTGTCTGCAGTCTTCTGGTCAACCTTCGTCTGCTGGGCTTCACGGTACTCGAAGAAGTCTTTTGCTACAGCCGGGAACAGAGCATAGGATAATACATCCTCATCCTGCTGCTTCCACTGTGCGCATTCCTTCTCGAATTTCGGTAACTGCGGCTCGATCAGATCTGCTGGACGACAGGTGATCGGAGTCGCGTCACCGATGATCTTCTTCTGGACTTCTTTGTTGAACGGTTTCACCGTCTTACCAAATTCACCCATCATGATCTTCTTGGACTCCTTCGGAACCATCTTATATCTCTCGCCGGCAAGAACGTTCATGACAGCCTGTGTGCCAACGATCTGGGAGGACGGAGTTACAAGCGGCGGCTCACCGAAGTCTTTTCTTACTCTCGGGATCTCCTCAAGCACTGCGCGGTACTTGTCTTCCTGACCAGCTTCCTTTAACTGGGAAACAAGGTTGGAAAGCATTCCGCCCGGTACCTGATACTGGAGCGTCTTGATGTTTACACCGAGAACCTTCGGGTTCAGAAGGCCGCTCTTTAAAGCTTCCTCACGGATCGGTGTGAAGTAATCGGTGATCTCTGCAAGCAGATTCTGGTCATAGCCAGTATCATACTTGGTGCCGCGGAATGTCTCAACCATAACTTCAGTTGCCGGCTGGGATGTACCGAGAGCCAGCGGAGACATTGCGCAGTCAATGATATCGCAGCCTGCTTCCACAGCCTTTAAATATGTCATGGAAGCAACACCGGAGGTATAGTGTGTATGCAGGTCGATCGGCAGCTTTGTGCCCTGTTTCAATGCCGTAACAAGCTCGGAAGCCGCGTACGGAGTTAAAAGACCTGCCATATCCTTGATGCAGAGGGAATCAGCGCCCATGCTCTCGATCTCGGAAGCGATATTCTTCCAGTAATCAAGTGTATACGCATCGCCTAATGTATAGCAAAGGGCGATCTGGGCATGTCCGCCTTCCTTTTTTGTTGCCTTAACGGCAGTCTCAAGGTTTCTGATATCATTCAGGCAGTCAAAAATACGGATAATATCAATACCATTTGCGATGGATTTCTGTACAAAGTACTCAACCACATCATCTGCATAATGATTGTATCCAAGGATATTCTGACCACGGAACAGCATCTGGAGCTTCGTGTTCTTGAATCCAGCTCTCAGTTTTCTGAGTCTCTCCCACGGATCTTCCTTCAGGAAACGCAGGCAGGCATCAAAAGTAGCGCCGCCCCAGCATTCTACTGCGTGGTAGCCAACTTTATCCATTTTGTCAACGATCGGAAGCATCTGATCAGTCGTCATTCTTGTTGCAAGGAGAGACTGATGCGCATCACGAAGAACGGTCTCAACGATCTTAACCGGCTTTTTCTGAACTTCTGCCATTTTATTATCCTCCTACCGGGAGATCTGCCCGGGCAGACCTCCCTATATTAAAAGTTTCGGTTCCAATTAAACTCCGAAGATAGCCATGAAGGTACCTGCAGCAACTGCTGTACCGATAACGCCGGCTACGTTCGGTCCCATTGCGTGCATAAGAAGGAAGTTTGTCGGATCTGCCTCAGAACCAACCTTCTGGGATACACGGGCTGCCATCGGAACTGCGGATACTCCGGCAGAACCGATTAACGGATTAACCTTACCACCAGTTACCTTGCACATGAGCTTACCAAAGATAACGCCGGCTGCTGTACCGAACGCGAACGCGATAAGTCCAAGGATAACGATCTTGATAGTTGTAACTTTTAAGAATCTCTCAGCACTTGTTGTAGCGCCAACGGAAAGACCGAGAACGATTACAACGATGTACATAAGAGCGTTGGAAGCTGTCTCCTGTAACTGTTTAACAACGCCGGACTCACGGAAGAGGTTACCAACCATAAGCATACCAACGAGCGGAGCTGTTGTCGGAAGGATCATACAAACTACGATCGTAACGATAACCGGGAAGAGGATCTTCTCAAGTTTGGATACCGGACGAAGCTGTTCCATCTTGATCTTTCTCTCTTCTTCCGTTGTTAAGAGTTTCATGATCGGCGGCTGAATGATCGGAACGAGAGCCATGTAGGAGTAAGCTGCTACGGCGATCGGTCCCATGAACTCAGTCTGTCCAAGCTTACCTGCAAGGAAGATGGATGTTGGGCCATCAGCACCACCGATGATGGAGATCGCAGCTGCTGCCTTGTCGTTGAAGCCCATGAAAATAGCCATAAAGTAAGCGGCGTAGATACCGAACTGAGCGGCAGCGCCTAAAAGGAAGCTCTTCGGGTTAGCGATGAGCGGACCGAAGTCTGTCATCGCGCCGACACCCATGAAGATCAGGGACGGGAGAATACTCCACTCGTCCAGTAAATAGAAGTAGTGAAGAAGTCCTCCAACACCGTTGGAAGAATCTTCAATGCTCAGCATAATATCCGGATAGATATTTACGAGCAGCATACCAAAGGAAATCGGCACAAGAAGAAGCGGCTCGAACCCTTTACCGATTGCAAGGTAAAGGAAGATACACGCAACTAAGATCATGATCAGGTTTCCTACGCTTAAGTTCAGGAATGCTGTCTGCTGAAGAAGATTCAAAAGTGTATTTTGAATGTATTCCATGTTAATCCCTCCATGTGGAATCTGCAGTCAGCAGAAAATTAGTTTAATGTAGCGAGTGTAGCACCCGGCTCTACGGAATCACCAACAGCAACGTTGATTGTTGCAACAGTGCCGTCCTGCGGAGCAACGATCTCGTTCTCCATCTTCATAGCTTCAAGGATCAGGAGGACCTGACCTCTCTTAACAGCCTGACCTGCAGATGCCTTAACGCCAAGGATCTTACCCGGCATCGGAGCTGTAACTGCTACTGCGCCTGCTGCGCCAGCCTGAGCTGCCGGAGCTGCTGCCGGTGCCGGAGCTGCCTTCGGTGCTGCTGCCGGTGCTGCCTTCGGTGCTGCTGCCTTCGGTGCGGAAGCTGCGCCTGTGAAGCCCTCTTCTACTGTTACTTCATATACATTACCGTTTACTGTGATTGTATAATTTTTCATTGTGATTTCCTCCTGATAATATTAATTCCAGTTTCTGTTAGAAACACGTTTGATGGAGCGGACTACAAGTCCGTTGTCAACAGTCTCTTTTCCCTCATAAGCTGCGATTGCTGCTGTGATCACGGAAACGAGTTCTGTATCATCGGTAAGGTTCTCCTCCTCAGCCGGAGCTGCTGTCGGAGCCGGTGCTGCTGCAGGGGCCGGAGCTGCCGGTGCTGCCACAGGTGCTGCCGCTGCCGCATTTTTCTTTGCTTTCATCTTCGCCTCAAATACGCTGATGTATTTGAACATGCTGATCAGCCAGCTGATGAAGATCAGGACTGCGAATACAACGCCCATACCCATTAAGGTATTCATTCCGGCTTTCGCCATCTTCTCGCCTGTTGTGTAAACCGGGGAGAAGGAAATTGTCTCAACTTTGCTGAGATCTTCGTCCGCGATCAGAGTGAATTCCATCGCTCTCTTCTCGTAAACGGTGTTCATTCTTGCGATATAGCCGTCATCACCTTTTGTAACGACTGCTGTCTCGCTGGAAACGAACGCGCCAAGGTCATCCTTAATGGAATCCCAGGATTTTAACGCATTCTCCATAACAGTATCTTTGTTCTTTACGCTTGTTGCAAGGGCCTGTTCGATGGAAGCGTCATCCATCTGGTTGAACAGATCCAGGTACTGCTGGGAGCCGGACTGCATCGCCATTTCGATCTGCGGATCGATCGTTTCAGCGGTGTCAACGGCTGCAGAGCATCCTGCAAGCGCGAAGAGGCAAACTGCCATGCAGAGTGCAAGCCAGATTCTTCTAATTCTCTGTTTCATATTTCAGCCACCTCATATTAGATCGTTCCGTGCTTTTTGGACGGACGATCCTCTCTTTTTGTGAACAGCATCTCAAATGCAGCAGCTACACGCTGTCTTGTCTCGGAAGCCTCGATGATATCGTCTACATATCCTCTCTTTGCTGCCGCAAGTGCGCTTGCCTGCATCTCATTATACTGTGCTGCTTTTTCATTGATCAGGGCTGCCGCATTGTCAGCCTTTGTGATCTCGTCAGCATACATGATCTTCACAGCCGGTGCTGCTTCCATGACACCGATCTTCGCGTTCTTCCATGCGTATACAATGTCAGAACCGATGGACTTGCTGTTCATGGTAAGACCTGCTGTTCCGTTTGCCTTGCCGACAACGACAGTTACCTTCGGAACGTCAGCGTTTGCGAATGCGTAGGTCAGGCGTGCTGCCGCCTTCGCGATCTTCTTCTCGTTGCATTTGCAGTTCTTGTAACCATCTACATTGACGAGTGTAAGTACCGGGATCTCGAAAGCGTTGCAGAAGTTTACAAATGCTGCTGCTTTCTCACATCCTGCTGCGGTAAGGGCTGCGTCATAAGTAGCAGTCTTCTCGCCGTCTGTATAAACTTCGCTGCGATTTGCAACACAGCCAACGGTAGCTCCGTTTAAGCGGATAAATGCCGTTACCATCTCCGGTGCGTAGTCCTTCTTCATTTCCATGTAGAAGCTGTCATCAGAGATCATGGACAGTGCGATGGATGTATCGCCTGCGCAGTTCTCGATATCTGTGCAGATTCTGTTTAAGTCATCCTCACATTCGCTGTAAGACATGTCATCCTCGTTGTTAGCCGGAAGGATGGAAACAAGGTTTCTGATCTCTGTGAAAATTTCTTTCTCGGAGCCAGTCGCGCATACGTTTCCTGTCTCTTTTGCCTGATACTCAGCGCTGGAATTATCAGCATCGTTCTCAGCGATTACAAACGGAGCATTCACAAACATTTTTGCGTCCTGTTCCATAAATGTGAAATCAGCCATTTCAGATGCCACAGCCATTCCGCCGCCGCAGTTTCCAAACACAGCCTGGATCTGCGGGATCACACCGGATGCCATTGCCTGGCAGACATAAAGTTTGCCGAAGCCGTCCAGGGCATCCATGCTTTCCTGGAGTCTGAATCCTGCACAGTCTACCAGGGCAACAATGGGTGCGCCCATTTTCATGGCCATACTATAGAGCTTCTCGATCTTCTTTGCGTGCATTTCGCCGATGGATCCGCCCATTACGGACGCGTCCTGGCTGTACACATAGACGAGAGCGCCATTGATAGTACCATAACCGGTAACAACACCATCTGCAGGGGTTTCCTGAGACTGCATGTTGTAATCAGTGCTTCTGGCAGTAATATAAGCACCAACCTCAACAAAGCTGTTGTCATCAAGCAATTCATGAATTCTGTTGATTGCCGACGTTTTTGTCATTTTGCTGTCCTCCATTATTCCTTAAATTGACGAAAATCAAATTTCTGCCTAGTGTAATAATAAACGGATTTGATGCAAAATTCAAGGAGTTTTTCCCCGCCTTAGCAACATTTTTATCCCTTTTCGTCAGAAAAATTTAAGAAACTTTTTTTCTAATGCCTGTCTCGTGATGCAGTTAATTTTTTAAACCTTCTGCTTCCAGATGACGTTTCATCTCAGTAAAGCCCCGCCCGCGGACTTCTCCGACCTGGTGAACCACCATGAATGCTTCCGGATCGATGTCCATCACGATGCGGTTTAATTTCTGAAGTTCCCTGCCGGAAACTACGGTGACGACGGCCATGGACGTCTTTCTTAAGTGCCCGCCCTCGATCTGGAATAATGTGGTTCCACGGTCAAGCTGTTCCTGCACTGCGATATTGATCTCCTCGTATTTCTCGCTGATGATCTTCGCCTGTACCTGCTTTTTGCCCATCATGAGCATCTTGTCCAAGATCACGGTGTAGACCATGACCATGATAATCCCGTAGAGGATCTTTTCCCGGTCGCGGAACAAAAGCTGGGATAAGAGGATCGCCACATCGAAAACGTACATGGACACAGATACCGGAACCTTAAAGCGTTTCTGCAGGACAAGCGGAGGGATGTCCATGCCGCCGGTGGAGGCACCGGAGCGGATCACGAACCCCAGAGCGAATCCGATCATGATCCCAGCAAAGATGGCACAGAGCATGGGATCCGTTGTGAATACGAAGTCTCCCGCCAGGGCGGTCAGGCGGTCAAGGATGAACGGGTAATAAAATGTCGCAAGCAGGGTTGTTGCCGCAAATTTTTTTCCCAGCTCCAGCCAGCCGAGACCGAACATGATAATATTGAAGACTGCCACGAAGCCAGAAAGAGGGATCCCGAAGAAATGCTGTGCCATAAGGCCAAGTCCTGTGGTTCCCGCGGCGATCATGTCCAACGGCAGAATGAAGAGGACGACTCCCGCAGCGTAGACCGTGAGACCGAACAGGATAACCGCAGTCTGGATAACGGCAGATGCTGCCCTGTTCTGTTTTGTTTCTGATGTTTCCATTTATTTTTGTTTCCTTTCTCTTTATATTCTGTTTATTGTTGTTTGTATTGTTTATATATTTTATATTATTTAATTTTTTCCTTTGCAATTTTCCACGTTTTCTATTCTTTTCACTACCTCTTTATCACAGAAAAGCGCGCAAAAAAAGGACGCCCGAAGGCGTCCTCATGAATTTTCCTTATTTGCCGAAAACTGCTTCATAGTCTTTACGGAATTTCTCAATTCCCTGGTCAGTTAACGGGTGATGTGTCATCTGCTCGATTACTTTGTACGGAACCGTCGCGATATCGGCACCTGCGAGTGCGCACTCTGTTACATGCATGGTGTGTCGTACGCTTGCCGCGATGATCTCTGTCTCGATATCATGGAGAGCGAAGATCTCTGCAACAGTGTCGATGAGATCGATACCCGGCTGGGAGATATCATCGAGACGTCCTACGAACGGGGACACATAAGCTGCGCCTGCTCTGGCTGCAAGAAGTGCCTGGTTGGCGGAGAAGATCAGGGTCACATTCACCTTGATGCCTTCGGAAGAAAGCACTTTTGTCGCCTTTAAGCCTTCCACCGTCATCGGGATCTTTACGACCATATTCGAATGGATCTTCGCGATCTCACGTCCCTCTGCGATCATTCCCTCCGCGTCAGTTGTTGTCGCCTTTACCTCACCGCTGATCGGTCCGTCTACGATAGAAGCGATCTCTTTTAAAGTCTCAACATAATCTTTTCCTTCTTTTGCGATCAGTGACGGATTTGTTGTAACTCCACAGATCACTCCCATGTCATTTGCTTTGCGGATCTCATCCACATTGGCTGTATCAATGAAAAACTTCATTGGTTCCCCCTCCTGTTTTTTCTAATAATCGTAACTGCCCGGTATTTTCGCAGCTACAAACCGTCATATAAGTCCATTTTAACATGAGGACATGTTTTGTCAATGCATTTCGACGTTTTTCCCGGATTCTGTCCATTCCCGAATGCGTGTTCGTGAACAGATGCAGATCACAGCAGGTGAGCGCGTTTGGTGTGGAAATCCACCAGGAGACATCCTTTTTATCCGGCATACGGGATAAATTCAAAACAATCCTCTTCATACACCCCGTCGATCTCGAATCCCCAGCCTTTATCCGACTTTCCCACCGCCAGACGGCATCTGCGTCCATCGGAAAGCTCCATGTCCACAAAACTTTCCAGATCCGTTGCCCGGACATAATACTTTGTTCCGGCAGGAAGCTTTTCCTCTTTCCCGCTGCCATCCGCGTCGAAGACTGTCACCGGAAGCTCCCTCGTGGATACCAGCGCCGCCTCATCCTCCTTTGAATCGCAGACATTGACTTTTGTATACACATCATTCTCTGCCACCGGCATCCCGCTCTCACCCACATGGAATTTCCGGTAAGCGTCATATGTTCCCAGGGCATCCACTCTGCGGGTAAGGTAAAATCCATCCGGATCATTTAACAGGGCGCCATGAGGACTGTCATTCGATGTACCAACATGGCAGATCTCTTCTCCCTTCAGGTCAAAGACTTCCATGGTCCTCCAGTCATTCTCACTCTGGATCTCCGTGTAGAGATATGGGTGCCCGTCATCTGTCATGACGATCCAGCCGTACTGGGGCTGTCCATAGAGTTCCATCGTGAATTCTTTCTTCTTTCCACCCTGTTCCCGCTCGATCGTGATATTTCTCGCGTCATACCCGTCTGCGGCATCATCAAAATGATAACTCACAGAAGTATCGTTTTCCTCGTGCTCATACGTCACAGTCTCCCATGGACTGATCTTTTCTGCCCAGCCTTCTGAAGCTTTCCCTATATAGTCTGTCTGGAACATCGCTTCATTTCCGGCAAACGGAACCTCCACTTCAACAGCTCCTGCCGCATATGAGGCGATAACATACTGATCAAAATGAATGCACACACCTGTTTTTGTGATGCACCATCCCAGTGGCCCATATCCATCCGTCCCCGCAAACAGACTGTCCACAGTCATTTCATAATCTTCGAATAATTCCTTCTCCTCCTTCTGGTCAGAAAGCTCCTCCTCCACATATTTCCGGAATCCCGGAAGATCTTTTACTACATCGCAAAGTTCCAGCTCTTTTCCTGTCTGCGTATCGAAATTGTGGTATTCCGTCACAGAGCTTGGATGCGCGCCTCCCAGATCATAATATTTCAGCCAGTACATACTGACGACCGTATGGTCGAAGCGGACCGGATTAAATTCATAATTGCAGACATATGACTGCTTCCTGTCCGGGTAATTGTTCCGCATATCCTCAGCTTCTTTTTTATAGGAGACATACTCCTCTTTATTCTGGCTGACCAGGTTTTTATTCAGGAAAATGAGCGACTGCTTCAGCGCATCATATCCGTCCCCCTGTACATAGACCTTGTCGCAGCGCGATGTGATGATTGGAGTCTGGTCTGTGTCATCCCATTCCCCGTCATATTCCCCGCTTACCGCGATAGGGATCAGGGTGAAGCGGTCCGTCTGGGCATCCGCGCCCGTATTCCCATTTTGATCAGTGCCCGATATGCTCTCCACCGCACTCTCCGGCTCACGTTCCGCTGTGGATCCAGTCTCACCGCTCTCCTGTGTCGTCTCCGCCGCTGTATCCACCGTCACTATATCTTTTTTCTGACAGCCGGTCATGAGACTCATTGCGATCAGGAGATATAGACCATATTTTCTCATACTGTTTCCTCCCTTTATCAATTTTTATAACCATTCGATTTTATTTGCCGATGACATGCAGCATTCACATTCTGTTTCCCTTTGCAGCCGAAATTTTCCTGTATCAGGATTATTCCTTTTTATAGCCTTATCTTATCGCACATGCTCCGGGGAATCCATTTCTTTTCCCTTACGAATTCTTAAAACAAAGCGGAAGAAAACAGAACGTACAGCGGATCTCCCCCTCTTGCAAAAAATTTCGGCATATTTGGGCATAAAAATACCGGAAACAGGCAGTTCCCCATTTCCGGCATTTTCATCATATTCTCATATATCTATTTTATCTGCGCGCCGCGTCTCTACAGCATCCAATCCTTCAAAACATCGTGATCACGCAGAAGTTTTCCAACGATCGTCTTATCGATCTTTCTGAGCAGCGGCTTTTTCAACATTTCAAACGGCATCGGAAGCTTCATCTCAAGCGGGGACTTTCCGTCCATGAGCTTCACCGTGCTGTCTAAGAGCTCTCTCACATCATAGACACTGCCCCATACCTCCGGCACACCGCGGTCCACTCCACAGAGTCCGTATACTGCCTCCATGGCGGTACGGACAGAATACTCTGTGGTAAAGATCGTATCTCTCGGAGTCTCCGCAAACTGTCCAAGGAAAGCTGCATTTACAGAACCGTCCGGAATCACATCCGGGCGGTCTCCGGCAGCTCTCGGCATAAAGAACGCTGTGATATATGGCATCATGGTCGGCGTGCAGTTGCACTCTTCTCCTGCCAGTCTCCCGATGTCCTCCACCGGGATTCCGAGATGATACAGCCACTCGGCGGTGATCTCCTTACCGGTACACTCCTTCATGGGTTTCTTCACATAGTCGCCCGGGACATCGGTGAACAGGCTGTATACCCATACACACACCTCATCCTTCTTCTGATTCTTGAACTGTCCCTGGCGGTTGATGGTCCAGCTCAAAAGCCACTTGGAATCGCGGCAGCTCACGATACCGCCGGTAACAACTTTGCCTGTCCTCGGGTCGCGCTTGCAGATTTTCTTGATCTGGTCGATGATCTCTTCATTTGCGGTGGTGACCGTCGCAGACTCCCAGTTCGTCTTCTTGATATCGGAGCAGAATTTTTCCGGATGACCGAAGGACGGATCCTGTGCTGCAATTTTCTTCCAGAGGCTCCAGCAGCCGCTGCTTCTCACTTCCGCGTCACCCACCGGCGCATGGTTCTGGTCACCGTAGATCGTGCCTTCTGTACAGCTTCCGTTTGTGATAAACACAAGGTCCTTTTCCGTCAGCGGGATCTCCGTGTCCCCGGTCTTCGTGCGGCACTCGATAGCGCGGGCCGTCTTCTTTCCGTCCGTGATCTCAAAGCGGACGTTTGTGACCTCTGTGCCGAACCGAAACTCCACGCCTGCCGCCTCCAGGTATTTCTGCATCGGCAGAATCAGGGATTCGTACTGGTTGTAGCGGGTGAATTTCAGAGCGGAGAAGTCCGGAAGGCCGCCGATATGGTGGATAAATCTCTGGAAGTACCGCTTCATCTCCAGGGCGCTGTGCCAGTTTTCAAAGGCGAACATGGTTCTCCAGTAAAGCCAGAATTGGGAGCCGAATACCTCATCATCGAACACATCCTCGATGGTTTTGTCATAGAGATCCTCATCCTTCGTGAAGAAGAGCTTCATGATCTCCATACTGCCCTTCTGGCTCAGACCAAACTTTCCGTCCGTATGGGCATCCTCGCCGCGGCGCTCTGTGGCACGACAGAGAGAATAGTTCGGGTCATGCTTGTTTAACCAGTAATACTCATCGAGAACGGACGCGCCTGGAACCTCCAGGGACGGGATGCTGTGGAACAGATCCCAGAGGCACTCGAAATGATCCTCCATTTCGCGGCCGCCGCGCATCACATATCCTCTTGTCGGATCATCGATTCCGTCGCAGGCACCTCCGGCGATATCCATGGCCTCTAAGATGTGGATGTTCTTTCCCGGCATCTGGGCATCGCGGACGAGAAAGCATGCCGCTGCCAGGGATGCGAGACCGCTTCCCACAAGGTACGCGGACTTCTCCTCGATTCCCGCCGGCTTCTCCGGGCGGGCGAACGCTTCGTAGTTTCCGTTTGTGTAGTAGATTCCCTTGCTGTTCTTATCATGTTTTCCGAGTTCTGTGTTGCGGTAATCGTATCTGCTTCCATGGGAAGTCTTTTTCATCTTATCCATTTCCATGTTTCCGCGCTTCTTCGCCGCGAGTACCGCTGTGATTCCAGCTCCGGCCGCCAGAACTGCTCCGGCTTTCCATCCTTTTTTGCTCATCGTTTCTGGTTTCCTTTCCTGTTTATTTCATTTCTACATTCCGTATCATGTAGTTTTCATAACTATATTGCTGCTTTTGATAGTAATCCTTTCCACGGGCTTTGTCAAGCTTTCCATTCAAATATTTTGAACGCAAAAGTTTTTTCTGCGCTTCCCGCCTTTTATCTTCTCCTTTTTTCTGATTTTCATTCAAAAAGTACCCCGCCCGCTGTCTCTATAGGGGCAGCGAACAGGGTACTAAAAAGGGGAGGATAAGTATTAATCTTTTTCTTTTGTACTGGTCATAGGATTGCCCGTTTTTCCGTTTTTATACATTCATCATTGATTTTCCATACACATTTTTTTATAATAAGCTTACGGAATACATTCAGATTGGAGAATACAGAAATCATGAAAAATCTTGTAATCGGACAGTCCGGCGGACCTACCGCCGTCATCAACGCGAGCCTTTATGGTGCGGTAAAAGCATTCAGGGAATCCGGCGCGGACGGGCATGTTCTCGGAATGATCAACGGAATCGAGGGATTCCTCGCTGACCATGTGATGGACCTTTCCACGGACCTCTCTGACAAGGAACTTGAGCTCTTAAAGCTCACTCCGGCCGCATACCTTGGTTCCTGCCGTTATAAACTTCCGGCAGATTTAGACAGTGAAGTTTACCCTGCGATCTTCGATAACTTCCGTGAGATGAACATCGGATACTTCCTCTATGTGGGCGGAAACGACTCCATGGATACCGTGGACAAGCTCTCCCGCTATGCGGAGAAGATTGGAAGCGATGTGAAATTCATCGGAATCCCGAAGACCATCGACAACGATCTTGTCCTCACCGACCACACACCGGGCTTCGGAAGCGCCGCAAAGTATGTTGCCTCCACCGTCCGCGAGATCGTCCTCGACGCCTCCGTCTATCAGCAGAGATCCGTCACCATCGTCGAGATCATGGGACGCCACGCAGGATGGCTCACCGCTGCTTCCAGGCTTGCAAGAAAATATGAGGGCGACAACCCATGCCTTATCTACCTCCCGGAGACTCCGTTCTCCTTAGAGCAGTTCTATAATGACCTGGACGCTGCATTCAAGAAATCCCCGAACCTCGTTGTCTGCGTCTCCGAGGGAATTGCCGATGAGGGCGGCACCTTTGTCTGCGAGTACTCCGACGCAGCGAAGCTCGATTCCTTCGGTCACAAGATGCTCACCGGCTGCGGTGAGGTCTTGGAAAGCTTTGTCCGCGACAAGTTCGGCGTGAAAGTCCGCTCCATCGAGTTAAATGTCAACCAGCGCTGCAGCGGCATGATGGTATCTGAGACGGATATCGAGGAAGCTGCCATGGCAGGCGCTGCCGGTGTGAAGGCAGTTCTCGCCGGGGAGACAAAGAAGATGATCGCCTTCAAGCGTGACTCCGACATGCCGTACAAGATGCACTGCACACCGGAGGATGTAAGCCTCATCTGCAATCAGGAAAAGAAATTCCCAAAGGAATGGATCAACGCGGCAGGAAACGATATCACCGATGACTTCTCAGCTTACGCTCTCCCGCTGATCCAGGGCGAGCCGAAGCGCGTGATGGAGAACGGGGTGCCGAAATACCTGTACAGAAAGTAAGTTTGGTATTATCACCCATAACCGCGAATTTTAACAAAACTCTTCAACAAAAGCAAAAGCCCGTGAAAACATGCTTCCACGGGCTTTTTCCTTTTCTTTCCTTGGTAAGAACTCTCCCACTTCCTGTCCCAGACTTATTCAAGATCGAAACAGCCCTGCACCGCTGCCAAACGAAATCCACTTTTCCATTTAACTGCTGCACAGAGCTGTTTATTTTTCATATTCCATTAATTCACTTCACTGATATCCATCAGCCCGCACCCGTCATAGAAGAACTTTAAAATCTCCTGGCAGGTCTTTCCCTGCTTTGCCATGCCCTGGGCACCGTTCTGGCTCATGCCGACACCGTGTCCGAAGCCGCCTCCGTAGATTGTGAAGGTCGTCACCTGATTTTCATCGGTTCCGTTGTTCTCGATATAGATGAAACCGCTGGGAAGTGTATCCCATCCCGTAGATGTGGAACCGTCTTTCCTGTTGTATACAAGTGATACATTTCCGAGAATGCTGCGGATCCTGCTCTGCCCGGAAAATGTCTTGGAACCTTCCGTTCCAACGACCTTCAGGGTCTTCGCGTATCCACCCGCTCCCCTGGATGTGATCGTAAGTCCCGTGATCCTGCCGACCCCGCCGATCTTTTCGTCCAGGATCGTGCTGGTGGTCTTCGTGTTCCAACGGAACATCGGGAAGTCAGAGTCGTAGGCATCTGTGTTCTCGTCCTTGATAAAGCTCTCAAAGGCCTCGTTGGATGTCAGATCCAGCTTCTTCGCCTTGTTGTTGATCGTGACTGCCCTGAGGTACGGCGTGTTGGACGCATCCGCTCCCCACACACTTCCGTCGGTTCCATGCCCGTCAGATGTGGAGTAATAGAACGCCTCGATGGGATCCCCGTTGTATTCCAGAAGCTGACCAAAGGTCTCATTCACAGCGGTATCCGTGGAATCGAAGGTCAGCGTGTTGTTGTACACCTGGAAATTCGTGCTGTCATCCACATGGGCACCGTAGGTCGAGTAGGCATTGCCCTGAATCTGCCTCCATGCGTAGGTTCTCGCACAGACCGCCTGGGCCTTCAGCGCCTCCAGCTCATAAGTCGGCGGCATCTCGCTCGGTGTCACCCGCTTTAAATATTCCTCGAGATCCACCTCGTTTAAGAGAAGCAGGCCGTCGCTCTCCTCCGTGATCTCCATATGTCCCGGATAGACGGGCATTCCCTGAGCGCGCTCCAGACTGTGTACCGTGATCATTCCGCCTTCATTTGCGGAACGGAATGTGAGACGCCCACTTGCGACCCTTGAATCTCCCGGTTTTATCGTCACCGTCTCCCCTGCTGCGATGGACTCCGTCTTTGCATCCTTCTCATCTCCGTACTCCAACACTGCCATGGAGTCGCAGGAAAGTGTGATCGTATCATGGAACAGTGACTTAAATCCGTTCGTCATGATAAGCACGCGGATCATGTCGATATCCGGTTTCTCCGTCGTCAGGGCCGCACAGATCTTTCCATCCGCCACCACAAATTCCTGCATGTGGTAGCCGACGAGAATATCCTTCTTCTGCTGTTCCCTGAGAACACCGTAGGTCCGATAGATCTTAAACTGATCCGCCAGCGGCACGCTGCCGTAGCCGTCGATCTCAATCTCTGTGTCGCGGACCGCAAGGACCGTTCCGGTGATCTTCTCTTTCTTCAGCACCAGTCGTTTTGGGGTTCCGCCCTTTAAGTACAGATCTCCGATCTGACCGGAGATCTCGCTCTCATCCTTTAAAACTCCCTTTACCGGAAATTCCCTCTGGATATTTCCGATAAAGACCGTCACTGTCTTTCCGGAGAATCCCGAGATCCAGGCATTCTCGTAGACGATCTCGTCCGAGACCATCTCCTCCACCTTTAAGATCTCATCGTCTCTCGCCAGAAACCGGATCTTCTGATCAATATATCCGTCGAGGTAAAGTCCCTCAAACTGAAAAATACCGTCCCTCGTGTAGGCTGTCCATGCAGGCGCACCATCCACATTGTCCGGTGTTCCGTAAAGGTCCGTCTCCACCTCGGCCACAGCTCTGTCCGGATCCACCGCCGCGCGGAACGCGTCATAGAACTTCCAGAAATTCTCACTGGAGACCGCCTTTTTCGCCCGGTCACCGGAATCCACATAAGAAAGGAGCGCATCTGTTTCCCCTTTTCCCTCTTCCGATGCCTTTTTTGCCCAGTCTGAAAGAACCGCGTATGTAACTGCGGACGTAGCGCTCCGCTCGTCCGCTTTGACCGATCCGCTGTCAAGATATCCCTGACCATAGAGGTAGTCCATATATTTCACATACCACTGGTCCGATAGATCTTCATCAAAATTCGACGTCTCCGGCGCATTTTCAAGAATTCCATCCCCCGACTCCAGTGTCAGTGCCACCGTCCGGGATGCCGCTGCCAGGGAGACTCCATCCTCTTCCCTGTCCAGAAGTACGATCACGATCAGCAGAACCACGATGAACGTCGTGACTCCCGCCATCCAGTTTATCAGTTTCCTTCTCTCGTTCATAATTCCTTTCCCGACCAGAACCAGCTACTGTTCGTCACCGTGTTTTTTTATACTCGCCGTTCTGTTCGTCGATCCGCTTCAGATTTACATAGTCCTCTTCTTTTATGCTCAGACTCTTCTTTGAAAGGAGATATTCCTGAATCTGATTATAAATATGAATGATGACTGCCATCAACGGAACCGCAATGATCATTCCCACAAATCCGCACAATCCGCCGAACAGCAGGATCGAAAACAGTACACCAAAGCTGGAAACACCTGTGGAATTTCCCAGGATCTTCGGTCCTAAAATATTTCCGTCAAACTGCTGAAGCACAAGGATCAGCCCGATAAAGTACAGACACTGTTTCGGACTGATGAGGAATACGAGGATCGCGCACGGAGCTGCTCCAATAAATGGTCCGAAGAACGGTATCACATTCGTCACTCCGATGATCACGCTGATCAGCAGCTCATACGGCAGCTTAAACAGATGCATCAGGATAAAGCAGAGAATTCCGATGATCAGGGAATCGATCAGTTTTCCGATAATAAAGCCGGAAAACGCTTTTTTAATAAACTGGAATTCAGCCACAACGATATTGGCCGCTTTCAGTGGAAGAACGGAATAAATAAATTTTTTTCCCTGCGCTGATAGGGATTCCTTGATATTTAACAGATAGATCATAACGATCAATCCGATCAGCATGTTTTTTGTCAGCGTGATCACATTCATGACTCCGCTGGATACGCCGCCGACAATCTTCTCAATATTCTGGAAGTTCTGGAAATTGGAGAGATTCGACATTAAGTCCGTCTCCATCCAGCTCTGAAAATACTGGGCTGACTGCTCGTAAATATTTAAGATTGCCTGCTCCACCGGCGGGTTGTTCACGAAGAATTCCGTCAGCCAGTCATACACGTTCTGGAAATAAACCGGCATCATGTTGATGATCCCCACGATACTGGAATAGAGCTGCGGGATGATCATGCTGGAAAGGCTTACGACCACCACGATCAGAAACGCAAGGCTTATCACTGTTCCAACGGCTTTTCCAAGGAAATTGCCGAAGGATTCACTCTTGAACCGTTTCTTTGGCGCGATCTTCTTTTCCTCGTCCTCTTTTTTCTTGTCGTCATCGTGCACATACACGACTGTATTGTAGCACCAGTTATAGACCGGAGACATTAAAAAAGCAAGTACAGCGCCGTAGATCACCGGTGCCAGGACAAACCGCACTTTTCCCAGAAAGGCAAACACTGCATTCCTCTCCAGAAACAGAAAGACGACAAACACCGCTGCGATCAGTACCAGGATTGCCGTCACCCCCATGTAAATGTATCGTTCGAACCGTTCATTTTTCATAAAAAAGTTTCTCCTTTGCAGTTGTTTCTTCCATTCATATCATATGTATCGAAACCTGTTTGCACCCATAATATCATACTTCCCATGTTTAGAAAAGAGCATTTGCGAAATCTAAACCCCCGTCATGCGCGGAAATCATGCGTCGTTCATCCATGTAAAATAACGCCATGTTATATCCCACTATATGAAAAGAAGCAGCGATCTCTCGCTGCTTTTTTATCTTTCGCAATCCCAAAATGCCGTTTCCTGAATAATTGACGCCTAGCAATGCTAGGTGGGCATCCGCACTTAAACATCTGCCTTCCACTCTTTGGAGGCCTGACATCCGTTCAAAAATATAGGAATCCCGTATGTCAAAATGTAGGTTCAAAATAGACAGGAGTGTCGAACATCCCAGGAATCACATTCCCTTTAACTGAGAACTATTATAGCGCATCACGGATCATTTTTCAAGTTCCATTTCCTGGTGTCATGTATTTTTCTGCGACTCATAATTACAACTCCCGACATAGCTGTAAACCGGATCTTCGATCCCTGCTGTACTGTCTGTCTTGTCTTTAACACAGACAAAGCATCCCAAATATCGGCTGATCTTTTTTTACATCATACCTTTTAAGAGCTTTGCTGTCTCCTCCGGTGTCTCACAGAGGTAATCTGTCCCGGCGCTCTGGAGTTCTTCACGGCTTCCATATCCGTAAAGCACGCCGATCACGGAAAGTCCCGTTTTCTTCGCACCGTATACATCATGTTCCCGGTCACCCACCATGATCACGGAAGGCTTCTCCTCCTCGCTGATGCAGTTTTCTTCCAGGACATAGCGGATCACATCGTCCTTATTCACACGCGCTTCATCCATGGACGCGCCGCCGATAAATTTAAAATACTCTGTCAGTTGGAAATATTCCAGGACTTTCTTTGCGGTCTCCTCCGGCTTCGATGTTGCCACATAGAGTTCGAGGCCAGCCTCCTTTAAGGTCTTTAACATATCTTCCACGCCATCGAACGGCGCATTATCCATCCAGCCTTTCACATCGTAGTATTCCCGGAACACATAGATCGCATCATTTGCGTCCTTATCTGAAAAATTATAATATCTCTTAAAGCTGTCGAAGAGCGGCGGTCCCACAAACGGTTTCAAGACCGAAAGGTCATCCACATGGATGCCGTAATGTTTCAGCGCATACTGAACACCCCTCGTGATCCCTGGCATGGAATCCGTCAGTGTGCCGTCAAGATCAAAAAATACTCTTTTTAACTTCATCATTTTTCCTCTTTCACGTATTTCCAATTTCATGAGTTTTATTATCCCATGCCCCCATTTAAATGTCAATTATAAAATCCTGTACTGCCCTTCCGCCAACCTCCACTATTTTCCATGGCTATCGACTTTTCGTTTTCAAACCGACAGAATATATCACCTGTATTCTATTTCAGATCTGCAGCTGCAAAAAAGCGGCACCCACCAGAACCGCTTTTTTACGGTTCTGGCACATGCCGCCTTTCCCTTATCCTTTTTATCTGACCCGGAGTTTACCGGAAAAACTCGTGATTTCCATGTTTAAACAGGAATTCCAGATGTCTGTCAAACCAGCTGGCGTTCTTTTTTGATGACGCATGCCGGTTCATAAAATACAGGGCACCGTCCGTCAGATCTTCACCTGAGAGCGCCCGCCCTACGGCCTCCACCGTCTCGGCTGTGACCCTGCATCTCTTGATGGAGCCGTTGGACACCGGTGAAAACTGGTGTTTCTGGTAGACAACTTTCGTGATCGTGTTCGGGAATGAGTCATTCTCCACACGGTTTAAGATCACGTTCGCCACCATGACACGGCCTTCCATGTCACAGTTTCCAGCTTCCGCCTGCACGATCCGTAGAAGAACATCGTAGTCGCTGTCAGAGTAGCCGGTGAAAACTTCCCTTGCAGGCTCCTCCGCCGCAGTCTCTTCCGCTTCCGCCTGTACCTCTGTCACAGGTGAGCCTTCTGCTTCCGCCTCAACCTGCACAGCTCCGGTCTCTGCGTTTCCCGCAGTTTCCACTTCCGGCCCCGCAGACTCATCCTGAGCCCCATTGCTCTCGTCTGCTTTTTCCGAAGCTCCTGCGTCCTCGGCGCTGTTCTTATCATTCGTCTCTGTATTTTCAGTTTCTCTCTCGATATCTGCTTCCGTCTCCGCGGATGATGCTTCATCCGCCGTCGTCTCATCCTCTAAAACATTTCCGTCTGTTTCCGGAAGAGCAGTATCTTCTGTCTCCTCCAGACTGTCTTCATCCGAACCTCCCTGCGTCTCTGCAAACGCTACGATCGCGTTTTTGCCTCCGCCCTGGAAGTCCACCGCTGTAAATGGAATCACTGCAATCAGTGTTGCGCCCATCGTGAGAATTGCCGCATTCCGGTGCATCTTCTTTGTCACACCGGTGAAGAGTGATTTCACAAACTGAAAGACTGTCTGAAGAAATGAGTTCCATGGATTCATTTTTGAATACCCTCTTTCTCCGTCCTGTCGCCGGTTGTTCATTCCGACCGTTTTCCGGCCGGTGTCTGTGATTATAGGAGAATGAGAGGGCAAATGTCAATAAGCCATGGCCAACTTTGTTACATTTTACAGCCCGTTTTTTAATGATTGTTACATTTTATTAATATCTTTTCCAAATATTATCGGCATAAAACCTAAATTTTTGGTGGTATTGGCAAGTATAAAATATTGCAAATGTTACAATTTTGTTAAATATTGATTCCCCACTTTCAGGTGGTTTCCGATAACTTTTTCATTTATGTTAACCATTTTGCTGCAAATCCAGCAGTTTTGCTCCCACATAGTCCGCGAGAGTCTGCGGGGAAAGCAGTACCTGGAATCCCCTCTGGCCCGCGCTGACAGCGATCGTTTCGTATTTTAACGCCGCCTCATCAATAAAAGTCGGGAACTTTTTCTTCATTCCGATAGGAGAACAGCCACCGCGGATGTACCCCGTTGTGGCTAAAAGATCCTTCATCGGAAGCATCTCCACCTTCTTATCTCCCGCCGCTTTCGCCGCCTTTTTTAAATCTACTTCACCGTCCACAGGAATACAGCAGACGAGAAATCCGGTGCGTTCTCCCTTCAGTACAAGGGTCTTAAACACGCTTCCATGATCCACACCCAGCATGTCCGCCGCATGGCTTCCGGAGAGATCGTTCTCATCCACCGGGTACTCCTTCGCCTCGTAAGGGATTTTCGCGGCATCTAAAAGCCGCATCACATTTGTCTTTGTTTTATCATTTTTTGCAGATCTGCTCATAAATATTTCCTCCTGAACACAGCCTTTTCCCTGCGCCGCATCTGCCCGCAGTCCGGTATTTAATCCTTTTAGGCTGCACATCATTTATACAACGGAATACGCAAAAAAGCAATAATAAAGAATGTGCCTTGGCACATTTTCGCGCCTCGCGCGGTCGCTTGCGACAATCTACATCTTCGCGCGAGTGCGCATCATTGGCACATGAGTGCCTTTTATGTAATAGAGAATTCCTCGGAATTTCCTATTACACAAAAAACGGCAGCAAACTCTGTAATCTGCTTACAGATATCCGCTGCCGTTTATCTACTTTTCGACCTGTTTCTTCTATATATATGGCCCCTACGACAGGATCATACGGTCGTTCGCAAGTTCGCCGCCTGCAGCTTCCTCAAACTTCGCAAGAAGATCCTGGACTGTCAGGTGTTTCTTCTCCTCTCCGGCCACATCATAGATCACGTGGCCTGCGTTCATCATGATCAGACGGTTCCCGTGGGCGATCGCATCGCGCATGTTGTGAGTGATCATGAGTGTTGTCAGATGCTCACTGTTTACGATCGTATCGGTTGTCTCAAGAACCTTCGCTGCCGTCTTCGGGTCGAGGGCTGCCGTGTGCTCGTCTAAAAGGAGAAGTCTCGGCTTCTTTAAGGTTGCCATGAGAAGGGTCAGCGCCTGTCTCTGTCCGCCGGAGAGAAGTCCGACTTTTGATGTGAGGCGGTCCTCAAGACCAAGGCCTAAGATCTTTAACTGCCCCCTGTAGAACTCACGCTCTTTTGCGGTGATTCCGGCCTTCAGAGAACGTGTCATTCCTCTTCTTGCTGCTAATGCCATGTTCTCCTCGATCTGCATGGTGGCAGCCGTTCCTGTCATCGGATCCTGGAATACACGTCCGAGATACTTCGCACGCTTGTGCTCCGGGAGCTTTGTCACGTCGATATCATCGATGGTGATTTTTCCCTCATCCACAAACCACGTTCCTGCGACCGCATTTAACATGGTAGATTTTCCAGCTCCGTTTCCACCGATGACGGTGACAAAATCGCCTTCGTTTAAATGAAGATTTAATCCGTTTAACGCAGTCTTTTCATTGACGGTTCCCGCGTTGAAGGTTTTATAAATACTGTGAAGATCAAGCACGAGGTGCACCTCCTCTTTTTACCGGTTTAGAGAAATATTTGCCTTTCATGTACGGGATCGCAAGGAATACCGCAACGACAAGAGCTGACAGGAGTTTTAAATCGTTGGAATTTAATCCCATCCAGAGTACGACCTGAAGGACCAGATAGTAAATGATCGCGCCGAAGGCAACGGAGAACAGCTTGAAGCCGAAGTTCTGGCTGATCTTTCCGAAAACGACCTCACCGATGATAACGGCTGCAAGACCGATCACGATGGCACCGCGGCCTGCGTTGACATCTGCAAAGCCCTGATACTGGGCATATAAGCCGCTCGCAAAGGCAACGATCCCGTTGGAGATCATAAGACCTAAGATCTTTGTGAAATCGGTATTGATACCCTGGGCACGTGACATGTTCTGATTGGAGCCTGTGGCACGGATGGAACATCCGATCTCCGTTCCGAAGAACCAGTAGAGGACTCCGATCAGGATCACAATGATTAATGCTGTCACGAAGATCGTGTTCTTATAAAAAGCGACTCCCTTTACATAACGGAGAGACACTAAAAGATCATACTTATCCACGCTGATGGCCTGATTTGCCTTACCACCCATAATGCGAAGGTTGATGGAGTAGAGACCAAGCTGAGTCAGGATTCCCGCGAGGATCGCCGGGATCCCCATCGCCGTGTGAAAGATTCCGGTCACCAGACCCGCGATCATTCCCGCGATAAAGGCTGCAAACAGGGATACCCCTACGGAATGCCCGTTTAACATGAAAATGATGCAGACAGCACCACCCGTACACATGGTTCCGTCCACGGTAAGGTCCGCAAGATCAAGGATCTTATATGTAATATAAACGCCGATCGCCATGATGCCCCAGATGAGTCCCTGTGCACAGGCACCCGGCAATGCATTAAACAATGTTGCAAAATTCACGTTTCTTTCCTCCTATGGCTAATGATAACAAACAGGGTGACAAAATTTTTTGCTGTTTGCCACCCTGATGTCCTCATAATGTAAAGCGGACATTCGCAATCCGCTTCGCTACTTGCTCATGAACGCAGTCGCTTCGCGATCTGTCAGTGGGAGCTTTCAACTCCCACTGACATAAGCATCCCACTCACCCACCGCTTAGTGCTCCGCGCACTTGAAGCGGGGGAATGCTTATCTGCGTTCAAGTCGTTATTATTCTTCGATCACAACGTAGTCATCCGGAACCGTGATTCCAAGTGCCTCACAGTTTGCCTTATTGTATTTCTTTGTTACCTCCGGTGCAAACTCGATCGGCATTTCCTTTACGTCCTTGCCGTCCATCAGGATCTCTGCGCCCATCTCACCGGCTTTGTATCCGATATCGTAGTAGTCGATGGAAAGAGTTGCAACGCCGCATCCGGAGCAGATTCCTTCTTCACCTGCAATTACCGGAACTTTCGCCGGAAGGCAGATATTGTTTATGATCTCTGCATTGGAAGCAGCCGTATTGTCAGTCGGAACATAGAGAACATCGTTCTCTCCTGCTGCTGTTGTTGTTACGGAAGCGATATCGTTGGAGTCTGCGAAGGTGTATTCCTTACAGGTATATCCAAGCTCCTCCAGATATCCTTTTACGGTTGTTGCCTGATATTTGGAGTTCGGCTCTGCGGAGCAGTATAATAAGCCGACATTCTTTGCGTCCGGGAACAGCTCGTTGAGCATCGCAGCCTGCTGGTCAAGCGGTGCGAGATCGGAGGTTCCGGAAATGTTAAGACCTGTCGTACCGGTCCAGTTATCGATGTCAAGAGCAGTCGCATAGTCTGTGATGGAAGTTCCGAGGATCGGGATCTCGCTGGTTCCTGCCGCTGCGGCCTGAAGAGCTGCAGTCGCGTTTGCAAGGATCAGATCTACGTCGTTGGAAACGAACTGGTTGATGATCGTTGCGCATGTTGCGGAATCGCCGGATGCGTTCTGAAGATCAAATTTAACATTGTCACCGAGTTTATCTTTTAATGCAGCCTCAAAGCCTTCTGTCGCCGCGTCAAGTGCCGGATGCTGGACTAACTGGCAGATACCTACGTTATAAGTCTTGCCGTCCTCTTTTGCCGCCTCAGTGGAAGCTGCTGCCGCAGCTTCTGTTTTTGCCTCTGTGGCTGCTGCTGTTGTCTCCGCTGTGGAACTGGATCCACAGCCCGTCAGTGCAGAAGCCGCAACGACGGCTGCCATTGCAAGTGCTGTTACTTTTTTCATAATATCGATCTCCCCTCAATTTTTCTCTTTTCGGAATCCTTTCCTTCATGCGGAATCCCGTTCTTAAATGCGTTGTTGCGTTACGCTTTAACGCGTGTGAGTGAAACTGTCATTATCATACACCCGTTTCTGTGATTCGTCAAGTCGATTTCCTATTTTTATCTATGCAAAAAGCGCATAAATTTCGATATTTCGAAACTTTCTGCGCTTTTAAATTTATAATTCCCCACTCAAAGAGTCCCTGATTTTATCCAGGAACCTCTCCCCGTACTTCTCAAACTTAAACTCTCCAACGCCGGAAACCTTCAGCATTTCCCCCTTATTTTTCGGTTTTATAAGGCACATATGTACCAGCGTCTTGTCGGAGAATACGATGTAAGGCGGGACTTTTTCTTCCTTTGCGATCTCCCTGCGAAGTTCCTTTAAGAGGTCGAAAAGCGTCGTCTCCTCCTCCGTGAAGTTCTCGCTTCCGGCCGTCATCTTTGTCTTCTTCGCACCGGAAGTCTTTCCAGTCTTCACTCTCTCCTGCTCCTTCGGGAGCTTCATCGTGACTTTCTCATCATCACTGTTTAAGAGGGCCGCCGCGTTCTTTCCGAGTTTTACGATGGTGTACTCGTCGGAGGTCACCACAAGATATTCTTTCACCTGGAGGAAATTTAAGATCTGGCGCAGTCTGTATGTAGGAACCTTCGATGACTCTCCGTAATGGGAATTCTCATCCATGTGGTAGTTTCGGATCTTCACCGTCGCTGCCCCGTGGACAGTATCCAGGATCACCGTGGTTCCATACCGCTCCCGGCACTCTGCGACGCAGCCCACGATAGCCTTCGCAATCTCCGTCACATCCATCTCCTCAAACTGTGTCTTGCAGTTCGAGCAGTTCCCGCAGTATCCGCTTCCATACTCCCCGAAATACCGCAGGATATACTCTCTCAGGCAGTCGTTCGTAAAGCAGTAGAACGTCATCTTTTTCAAGCGATCCCGGTCTCTCTCCGCAACGATCGCTCTCGTCACATCGTCAAGCTCCTCATTATCCCGGTTGTTGTCGATAAACATCTGGTTTGTCACCACATCTCGGCCGCCGTAGAGCAGCAGGCAGTCCGCCGGTTCCCCGTCACGCCCCGCGCGGCCGGCTTCCTGATAATAGCTCTCCATGTTCTTCGGCATATTGTAGTGGATCACAAAGCGGACGTTCGACTTGTCAATTCCCATGCCGAAGGCATTGGTCGCCACCATGATCTGCGCCCGGTCGAAGATGAAATCCTCCTGATTCTGTTTTCTCTCGCTGTCGGACAGTCCCGCGTGGTATCTCGTCACGGAAAAGCCGTCCTTCATCAGCTTCTCCGTCACCTCCTCCACGAGTTTTCTCGTCAGGCAGTAAACGATGCCGCACTGACCGGCGTGTTCTTCGATATATGTCTTTACCGCCGCATACTTGTCCTTCGGGCTCTGGACCTCGAAATAGAGGTTTGGACGGTCGAATCCTGTTGTCGTCACCACCGGATCCTGGAGTTTCAGGAGATCGATAATATCATCCCGAACCTCCGCCGTCGCCGTTGCCGTGAAGGCGCTGACTACCGGACGTTTCGGGAGTGTACACAAAAATTCTTCTATTTTTAGGTAACCGGGCCTGAAATCCTGCCCCCACTGGGAGACACAATGGGCCTCGTCCACCGCCACCATAGCGATCTTCGCGTGGACGGCAAAATCGAGAAATTCCGGTGTCAGAAGGCGCTCCGGCGCGACGTAGATGATCGGATATCGACCCTCGCGGGCATATCCCAGCGCTTTATAATACTGCCCTGGCGTCAGGGAACTGTTTAAATAGGCCGCATGGACTCCCGCCTGGTTCAGCGCGCTGACCTGGTCCTTCATTAAGGAAATTAACGGTGAGATCACAAGCGTAATTCCCCCGTTCTCCCCCGCCATCAGCGCCGGGATCTGGTAACAGAGCGACTTTCCCGCACCCGTCGGCATGATTCCAAGTACGTCCCTGCCGGAGGTGATCGCGTCGATCATCTTTTCCTGTCCGTCCCGGAAAGCGTCATAGCCGAAATACTGTTTTAATACCTCATATTTATCCATAAAAGCATAATACCTTTCCAAATCTGATAAAGTATCGAGCAAAGTCTGCTATTGAAGCATTATTCAAATGGAACATAAAGAAAAACGATGCCGCAACGCAGCTAAGAGCATATCGAATATCAGATCATTCAGAATCAAGAATTTATTGTTGTTCCATAATATCACGCTCCTGCTCTCCGTGCAAGCCCGCAGTCCATAAACTTTTATAAAAGATGTCGCTTTTCCATCCCTGTGCCCATTCATTTTCCCGTTACTGTTCACGCTTTGCGCAAACAGTAACTGATTTTGCCGATGCTTCGCATTCCGAATCGGCAAAATCCACTACCACCACTGTATTGTACGGAATTTTCAGTTCAGAAAATTCCTACCCGTGTACAGTAATATTTTCCCCGACTTTTCATCTTGTAATCTCCCCCCAATATTGCTATAATTGGATACAATACAGATACACCCGAAAAGGGGAATTACGGAGGAAAGAACATGAACTTTTTAGAAGAGCGTATCGCGAAAGACGGTGTTGTAAAAGAGGGAAACGTATTAAAAGTTGACAGCTTTTTAAACCATCAGATGGATATCGAACTTTTTGACGAGATGGGCGCGGAGTTCAAGCGCCGTTTTGCCAATGAAAATATCAACAAGATCCTGACCATCGAGGCATCCGGTATCGGTATCGCCTGTATTGCGGCAATGCATTTCCATGTGCCGGTCGTTTTCGCTAAGAAATCCCAGAGCGTAAACCTTGACGGCGAAATGTATGTTGCTGAGGTAGAATCTTTCACCCATAAATGTAAAAATCAGGTCATCGTTTCCAAGAAATTCCTTTCCCCGGATGACCATGTTTTAATTATCGATGACTTCCTTGCGAACGGTTATGCCCTTCAGGGACTGATCTCCATTGTCCATGAGGCGGGCGCTACAGTTGAAGGAATCGGCATCGTGGTAGAAAAAGGATTCCAGATCGGCGGACAGGTCATCAGAAATCTGGGCTACCACTTAGAGTCCTTAGCCATCGTTGAGTCCATGGACCCGGCTGCCGGCACTGTAAAATTCCGCGAACAGAACTAATGTAAAAACGGATACTTTCGCTTCCGGCAGGAATGCCGGAGTGCAGAGTATCCGTTTTCTATTTCTTCTTTCTATTTCTTCTCTTCTTTCGGTAACGGAATCGCAAGAACCGTCTGGATCACCTTGTTCTCCACTTTCATGATCTTTAACAGATAGTCCCCGATCCGGACACTCCCCTTCTCTCCCGCTTTCGGGATATGTCCAAGCCTGGACACCATGAAACCGTTCAACGTGTCAAAGTTATCCTTATCTTCCTTATCAAATTCCACCCCAAGAGTCTCCTCCACATCATCTAAGAGTGTGAGACCGGTAAGCTCATATGTACCATTCTTTCTGGAAACGATATCTGGCTCTTCCTTATCATACTCGTCCAGAATATTTCCGACGATCTCCTCTAAGATATCCTCCATCGTGACGATACCCGCAAGCTGACCATACTCATCCACGACCAGCTCGATATGGATCTTCTGGGACTGCATCTCCTTAAAGAGAGAGTTGATATTCTTCGTCTCCGGAATAAAGTGTGGACTTCTGAGCAGACCCTTGATCTTTTTGATCGGCGTATTTAAATGTTCTTTCGAGTCTGTATAATGAAGCATGTCCCGCATGTGGAGAATACCGATGATATTGTCGATATCTTCCTCATAAACCGGGAATCTCGAGTAGTTTGCTTCCTTCACAACGAAATCCAGCGCTTCCTTAAGCGTGATCTCCCCGTCCAACGCAAGGACAGCCGTGCGGTGCGTCATGATATCCGCCGCCACTTTATCATCGAACTCGAAGATATTCGTGATCATCTCCGCCTCACTGGCCTCTAAGACCCCCTGCTCATGACCTTCATTGACCATATACATGATGTCTTCCTCGGTCACATTGTCATCTTTTTCGCGGATATTGATGCCCACCGCCTTCAGGGAGATATAGGCGAACTGATCCATCAGCCACGCGAACGGAAACAGAAATTTCGCCACGAGCTCCACCAGTGGAAGCACCTTATAGCAGAACCGGATCGGACTTTTCGCAGCGATGCGCTTCGGGATCACGATCCCCAGTCCCGTGAGCAGAAATGCAATTCCCACAAGTCCCGCGACATATGAAATTCCAACGGCTGCCAGATGCGGCAGCTTTGTGCGCACTCCGAGCAGTGCCGTCAGATTTCGTACCACAAACAGCAGGGAAGACGCTCCCATTGCCAGTGTCAGGATACTCGTTGCCAGCTGGTTTGTGCGGATAAAGAGATACGGATCCTCCTGGATCTTCAGAAGCTTTTCCGCCCTCTTATTCCCCTCGTCGCGCTCATCCTCCAGTGCACTGGTGTTCAGCGCCTGAACCGCCGCACCGAATCCGTACATCACCGCAAACAGGATCACCGATGCGGCAAATAAAACAATTCCTATCCACGAATTGCCATCGTCCATGAGAATTACCTACACTCCTTTATCATTTTCAGTACTGCATCCAGCCGTTTCCAGATCCACGGCTGAATTGTTTCAAAGATCCATTCCAAATCGGCTGTGCCGATAGGATTTTTGCCTTCTATTCTAAGTTTTCTTACGGTCAGCGCAGTAAATGCGCAGACCTACTGAACAGTTACTATTTGTCCACTATAGCATTAAATCCATGCCCCGTCAAGGAATACACCCGCGATTATGTAACAGGTTCCGCCCCTTTCACAGGCATTTTCCTAATAGCCTCCAAGTTCCAAGCTGACCTTCAGCGCCTCGTCCACCCGGCCTAACAGCTCCCCGTCGATATGGCAGATCTTTTCCCTGAGCCTCTGCTTGTCGATGGTCCGAAGCTGTTCTAAAAGGATCACAGAGTCCTTCACCATGTCACAGTCTCTGGCGGAAAGCTCCACATGGGTAGGAAGTTTTGCCTTATTCATCCTTGATGTGATCGCCGCGCAGATCACCGTGGGACTATGCTTGTTCCCCACATCGTTCTGGATCACGAGCACAGGCCGCACGCCTCCCTGCTCCGAACCGACTACCGGTCTCAGATCCGCATAATAGATATCGCCCCGTCTGATAATCACAAGTCTCACACTCCGCCTGAATTTCTATGCGGTCAGCAGATCCGGGGCTGTGCCTGCACCTGTCCCCGGCGGCTGCCGCGCTCCCTCAAGAAGCCTGCAACGCGTGCTTCTTATAGTCCAGAGTATTTCCCACTTATGATATTTTATTCAGACGTACCGGTTTTCGAGCATGACCGTCAGAAGCCTTCGTACTCCTCATCCCTGCACATCATGCCGCCCACTTCTTTTCCATTCTTCACGTACCGCCGCGGCACACGTTTTCCTATCAGGCATGGGATCTCGTAATGGAATCCGCCGGAAATCTCTGCAAGCTCCTCCATAGTGATCTCCTGATTCCCGTCTCTGCCCACAAGAGTCACAGAATCTCCCTCTTTGGCCTCCGGGATCCCCGTAAGGTCCACCATAAACTGGTCCATACAGATCCGTCCTAAGATCTTTGCCCGTTTTCCATGGATCAGCACTTCTCCTTTTCCGGAGAGATTTCTCGGATAGCCATCCCCGTAACCTGCAGAGACCGTAGCGATCCGCATCGTCTTCTCCGCCTTAAAGGTTCCGCCGTAGCTGACCTCCGTTCCCGGTCCGATCTCCTTGATGTAAGTGATAAAGCTCTTTAACGCCATCGCCGGTTTCAGAGAAATGATATCCTGTTTTACCTCATCCGACGGGTACAGGCCGTAGATCGTGATTCCCGCACGGACCGCGTCCATGTTAAAATCCGGGAGCTCCACGATTCCTGCGCTGTTGGAACAGTGGCAGACCGGGACAGCCACACCGGCTGCCTTCACATCATCGCAGAACTCGCGAAACCGTCTGTACTGCTCCCCTGCATTCGTCTTATCTGCCTCGTCTGCCCGTGCGAAGTGGGTAAACATACCGGCGATCCTGAGAGCCGGAAGCTCTGCGATCTCCTTTACGGTCTCCACGGATCCCTCATCCGGGAAAAGTCCGATACGGCTCATTCCCGTATCCACCGCGATATGGATCTTCGCGGTCTTTCCCTCTGCCACAGCGGCATCTGATAATTCTTTTGCTCTCTGGTATTCAAACATAGGCAGACTGATGTCGTTTTCAAGACATTCCTGATAGCGGCCGGCTGAAACCGGACCAAGACACAGGATCTCTTTTTCGATTCCATGTCTCCTGAGCTTAAGCCCCTCATCCACCGTTGCCACCGCGTACCCACAGACAAAACGGTCGATGGTCCTCGCCACCGGAACTGCCCCATGTCCGTATGCATCCGTCTTTACCACGCCGTACATCTTCGTTCCCGGACGAAGATGCTCCTTCATGGCCTTCATATTTTCTTCAATACGCCCGAGATCAACCTCTGCGTAGATTCTGTCAAATTCCATCTCTGTATACCTCCGGAAGGCAATCTGCGATCTCCCCTGCTAACACTCCGTGGACTCCAAAATGTTGCTCAGCGGCCTCGCCGGCGAGACCGTGTACATAAACTCCAAGGGCCGCCGCGTCACTCTCCTCCAGTCCCAGCGCTACGAGCCCGGCGATCACGCCCGTAAGCACATCACCGGAACCGCCTTTGGCCATAGCCGGAGTCCCGCTTCCGTTCACGAACGTCTTTCCGTCTCTTCCGGCGATCACCGTCGCCGCGTCCTTTAAGACGCATACTACGCCGTACTGATCCGCGAACTCCCTGGCGGTGCGGACCGGATTCTCCTTCATTTCTTCTATCTGAATTCCTGTGAGCCGCGACATCTCCTTCATATGCGGCGTCACGATAATATTCTCCGTAAAATAACCTGTCAGTTCCCGGTATTCCGCTGCAAGATTCAGGGCATCCGCGTCAAGAATGATCGGAACATAGGCGTCCTTCAGGACATTTTCCACCATGCATCTGGCATAGTCCTCCATCCCGATCCCGGGGCCCAGAACGATCACATCGGCCCATTCCGTCTCCCTCGCGATCTTTCGCGCAAAGTTTTCCGGATCTTTCTCGGCCTCCTTCGTGTCGTAGGTGGCTAAAATGGCCTCCGGAAGCTTTTCCTGTACGATCAGCCGGTTCTCCTCCGGGGTAAAGACCTTTACAAGTCCGGCTCCCATCCGGTATGCCGCTCTGGCGGAAAGCAGGGAAGCCCCCGCCATATTCTTCGCTCCTGCCATCACAAGGACCTTTCCGTATGTTCCCTTGTTGGAATCAGCCATGCGGGCCGGGATCCTCAAAAGATCTTCCCGATCCAGCATCTGGACATGCTTTTCTCGTTCTGCGCTGCTCTCCGGCACAAAGCCCACATCTTTCACGAAAAGATGTCCGCAGAGTTCCCGCCCCGGAAACAGCACCTGTCCAAGCTTCTTTTCTCCGAACGTGACCGTCACATCCGCGCGGACTGCATCTCCCATCACGCTTCCGTTATCGGAGCTGATGCCCGATGGGACATCGACAGCAATGACTTTCATGTCTTCCTGTCCATTGATCCACCGGATCAGCTTCCGGTATGCGCCCTCCACATTTCTTGAAAGACCGATCCCGAAGATTGCGTCCAGAATCACGCCCCGGCAGCTTCTTTTTCTCTCCCCGGCCTTTCTAAACGGCTGCGCCGGGATCTTCTTTTCCACCGGGTCCGACAGATCTTCCGCCGTCATCACCGGGATTCCCAGCCGTTTTACGACATTCAGCTGGGCTTCCAGCTCCTCGCTTCCTTTTCCGTCCCGCTGCGGGAAAACGATCTTCACATCGTACCCCTTTAAAAACAGCATTCTGGCGGCGGCAACTCCATCCGCCCCGTTATTTCCAAAGCCGCAGACGGACCAGACGGTCCCTGCCCGTTCTTTTTCCAGTATCTCCTCTGCTTTCTCTGCAACTGCCATCGCTGCCCGTTCCATCAGGACTAAGGATGGAATCCCATACCCTTTGATGGACCTTGCATCGAACTCTTTCATTTCTTTTCCACTGAGAACTGCTTTCATCCGGCCTCCCCCTCTCCGACGGCAAACGCCATCGCATGGTCCTTCGTGTCTGAGATCGACACTTCGATCTTTGTGATCCCGAGATCTTCTGCTGTTTTTGCGGCTCCCTCATGAAGCTCCACATAGGGCTTTCCAAGAGGGTCTCTTAAGACCTCCACATGAATCGGCATAAACTCCCGGAATCCCGTTCCAAACACCTTCGCCACTGCTTCTTTAACGGCAAAAGTGCCGGCAAGGACCCGGGGATCTCCCTTTGCCTGCCGGCGCTCACGCTCGGTATAAATACGCGACAAAAAAGCCTCTTTATCACAGGCTTTTTTTACGCGCTCAATTTCGATCAAATCACAGCCAACTCCAATCAACATGTCTCATTGGTTCCCGTCTGTTCTGCTTTTTCCTTTGCTTTCCGCTCCCGCTCATCCTGCATGCTGCAGACACGATAGGAAAGTCGCATCAGGCTCTCGGAGAGGTGGACATTCTCAACGACCACATCATCCGGAACATTTAGGTCGGTATGGGCAAAGTTCCAGATCGCCTTGATTCCGGCCTTTACCAGGCGCTCTGCGATCTCCGGAGCCTTGGACTTCGGGATCGTGAGGGCTGCGATCTGCACCTCGTTATCGATAATAAACTGTTCAAGGTCATCGATCCCGCGGATTTCCACACCACGGACCACGAGACCGATCAGCCGCGGATTGGTATCGAACATTCCCTTGATCATAAATCCGCGCTTCTCAAAATTTGTGTAATTGGCGATGGCCTGTCCAAGGTTTCCGGCTCCGATGATAATGAGGTTGTGCTGTCTGTCGATTCCTAAAATCCTTGCGATCTCCGTGTAGAGATACTTAACATTATATCCGTATCCCTGCTGGCCGAAGCCGCCGAAATTGTTAAGATCCTGACGGATCTGGGACGCCGTCACCTTCATTCTGGCGCTCAGCTCATTGGAAGAAATCCTTTCGATCCCCTCCTCCATCAGCTCACCCAGATATCTGTAATAGCGCGGAAGTCTGGAAATAACCGCCTTTGAAATCTGTCTTTCGTCTGTCATTTTCTGGTTTCACCTTCTCAAAACTTTCATATAACGATGGAATCTATTATACTCATATCTATATTATTTGTCAAATCCTTGTCAAAGAATTTAGGCGAATTGGGGCTGGAACTGCCCTATCCCATAAAAAAGAAAATGTCCCGCCCATGATCTCCCCGACCGGACGGAACATTTTTCTTTTGAGTATATCTATATCTGTTCAACAGGTTTGCTGCTGTTCACACCCTGCGCAGGCAGCAACGGACCTGAGACTCAGCGGATATTAATGATTGCTGCTTATTCAGCCAGCTCCTCCCACTTTTCATACAGAGTCTCAAGTTTCCCTGCGATCTCCTCTTTTTCTTTATTTAACTCCATGAGCTTCGCCACATCGGAGAAAACACTCTCGTCGCAGAGAAGCCCGTCGATCTCACCGTCTCTCGTCTCGAGTCTGTGGATCTCGTCCTCGACCTTTTTCAAGTCATTCTGACGTTTTCTCTGGCGGGCCTGCTCTTCCTTCTGGGCTTTCCAGTCAAGCTTTCCGCCTGCGTCCGCGCTGCTCTCCGCCGCTTTTCCGGAAGTTTCAGCCGCCGCTCCCGTCTTTGATGCGCCGAATCCGACGATTCCGCCGGTAGGCTCCACATTCTCGGTCCCGAAATGGGCGTTCATCATGGCCTCATGTTTTTCCAGATAATAATCGTAGTTACCGATATAATTCATCATCCGCTTTCCGGTGAGATCCAGGATCCTCGTTGCGGTCTTGTTGATAAAATAACGGTCATGGGAGACGTAGAGCACCGTACCGCCGTAATGGCTTAAGGCATTCTCCAGAATCTCCTTCGAAGTGATATCCAGGTGGTTCGTCGGCTCATCGAGGATCAGGAAGTTCGCCTCCGAAAGCATAAGTTTCGCGAGGGAAACACGTCCTCTCTCACCGCCGCTCAGATCCCCGATCCGCTTAAACACATCGTCACCGGTGAAGAGGAATGCCGCTAACGTACTTCTGATCTGGGTGTTGGACATTCCCGGGTAGGCGTCGGAGATCTCCTCAAACAACGTCTTCTCCATATGAAGGACCTGATGATCCTGATCATAATATCCGATGTGGACTCTGGAACCAAGAATGATCTCGCCGTCATCCGGCTCCACGAGACCGTTGATGATCTTTAAGATCGTGGTCTTTCCCGTTCCGTTGTCACCGATAATAGCGACCCGTTCCCCGCGCTTTACATCGAAATTCAGGTCTGTAAATAATGTCTGGGAACCAAAGGACTTCGCCAGACCGTTCACCGTCAGCACATCGTTTCCGCTTAAGATATTCGGCTCCAGGCGGATATCCATGGCGTCATTGACCTCCGTCGGCTTCTCAAGGACTTCGATCTTATCTAACATCTTTTCCCGGCTCTCCGCTCTCTTAATGGACTTTTCCCGGTTGAAGGATTTTAACTTTTCGATGACCGCTTCCTGGTGCTTGATCTCCTGCTGCTGGTTTAAGTACGCCTTCATCTGGATCGCGCGCATCTGCGCTCTCTTTTCGCTGTAGGCCGTATAATTTCCGGAGTACACAATGGCATGTCCATTGTCCAGCTCAATGACCTTTGTGACGATCTTATCGAGAAAATACCGGTCATGGGCAACGATGAGAACAGCACCGCGGTAGTTTAAGAGATAAGTCTCCAGCCATGCGATGGAGGACATGTCCAGATGGTTCGTCGGCTCATCAAGAAGAATGATATCCGGGTTTGTGAGAAGAAGCTTGCCCAGAGAAACTCGTGTCTTTTGTCCGCCGGAAAGCGTGGAGATCTGCTTGGAGAACTCCTCCTCCGTAAATCCAAGCCCCTTTAAGACACCTACGATCTCACTCTTCCAGGCATAGCCGTTAATGAGTTCAAACTCATGGCTTAAACGGCTGTACTGATTCATCATGGTCTCCAGCTCTTCCCCGGATGCCGTCTTCATGGAATTTTCCAGATCCCTCAGACGATTTTCCATGGCGATGACAGATTTTTTTGCGTCAAGCATCTCCTCGTAAATGGTCCTGTGGCTCAAAAGATCCTGGTTCTGTGCCAGGTAGCCCAGTGTCTTCCCGCTTCCCAGCACCACCTCACCGGAATCAGGCTGCAGTTCACCTACGATTATTTTTAAGAGCGTCGATTTTCCCGCGCCGTTGATGCCTACGATCGCCGCCTTTTCATGGTCTTCAATATGAAAGGAAGCGTTCTTGATAATATCGTCGCTTCCGAATGATTTGCAGATATTGCTGCAGGATAATATCATAAAATCCTCCTGTTTCTATCACTGTAACAGCTTCACAGCCGCATACTTTTTGTACAGCGCAGTTATTTTTACAACTGCTCTTTTATCTTTCAACCGCAAATACAGACTCTGTATTTGCCGGCATTTACTTTTTTATTTAAGCCCAGGGAAAATACGGCCACACCGACGTTTATGATCGTTCCAAGTCCAAACATTTTGTCCTTACAACCAACCGCTTTTTCAGTCCGGCTGCCTGCCTCTTTTCTCTTGTCAGTGTCATGTCACATCAAATCCGCCTGATATAACACCATATCGTATTCATATAAAACGACATACGCAGTTAAGTATAACACATATCTCCCATCAGCGCAACGAACACAAAATCAAAAATCCGCTGCCGTTTTCCATGACATTCCGTTCATGTTGAACCAGGCAGCGGACATCTTTATTCATTTTATGCTTCTTTCTCCACCTGCTCTTCCCATCTGCTTCTCTTATAGTAAAAGTAGGAGATAACCGCGCACACGATCCACCCAACCGGGTAGCCGAGACCTACGGTGTACTCGTTGAAGGCGATCTTTGTCACAAAGAACAGATAGATCTGCCTGCAGACAACGAAGCTGAAGAGCATGATGCACATCGGACCCTTCGCGTCACCGGAGCCTCTTAAGGAACCAGCCAGGATCTGGTTGAAGGAGCTGCAGAAGCGGAACGGCACGGTCATCAGGATAAACAGAGTTCCGTAATGCAGAACCGACGGATCCCTGTTAAAAAGGGATACCAGAGATCTCGCGGAGAGTGCCATGACGATGGAGATGCAGATCAGTACGCCGACACCCATGAACATCGCCTGTCGGACGCCTTTTCTGGCACGCTTTACGTTCTTCGCGCCGAGGTTCTGTCCCACGAAGGTGGTTGCCGCCTGGCCCATGCTCTGGGCCGGCAGGATCGCGAACTGGTCGATCTTCGAGTGGCAGCTCCAGCCCGCCATAATGACAGAGGAACCAAGACCGTTGACATATGCCTGTACCAGAGCATTGGAAAACGCTGTGAGTCCCTGCTGGACACCGGCCGGAAGTCCGATCCGGAAGATCTCACCGAGACATGTTTTATTGATATGTAAATCTCTTAAGACAAGTTTATGGGCGCCATCTGTTCTTGTGAGCGTCATGCAGGCCAGGAACGCGGAAACTGTCTCCGCCATCACCGTGGCGATCGCCACACCGCTGATCCCCCAGTGGAATACCGCCACAAAAAGGATATCCAGAACAATATTTAAGCAGCTGCTGATGATCAGGAACAGGAGCGGACGTCTCGTATCCCCCACCGCCCTTAAGATCGCACTTCCCATATTGTAGAGGAACAGCACCGGAACTCCGACAAAGTAGATCTTTAAATACTCACCCGCCGGTACGACTACATCATCCGGCGTGGACATCCACTTTAACATCACCGGTACGACCCCGATGGAGATCAGGGAGACAAAACATCCGACGATCACAGCGAAGAGGATCGTCGTCTCCACCGCCTCGTGAAGCTTCTCGTGGTTTTTCGCGCCGAAACTCGTGCTGATCACCACACCGGCTCCGATGGAGATTCCGTTAAAGAAGTTCACCAGCGTGTTGCAGATCGCCGTGGTGGCTCCCACAGCAGCCAGGGCCGACGTTCCGAGATAATTTCCCACAACGATGCTGTCCACGGTATTGTAGAGCTGTTGGAATACATTTCCCATGATCAGCGGGATTGCAAACAACACCAGCTGTTTCCAGATCACTCCCTCCGTCATATCAATGTTTGTTTTTCGTCCACCTTGAGGTCTCGGCATCCGCATTGCCCCTTTCTGACTGTTATTTCTGTTTTATCTCGTTTTTCATGTAAAATTTACCATTAAAATATAATATCTATGTAAATCATACGGGATTTCGGGAGAAAAAGCAAGCAGTTCCATGGCGTCGCTGTCACAGGAAAACCGTTGTCTGTTTCACAAGAAAATTTTGTGAATTCAAGTAACTATTCACCAGGTCTGCACATTTGCTGCTCTGACCGTAAGAAAACATAGACTAAAAGTCAAAAATCCCATCGTCGTAGCCGGTTCGGAATGGATTTTTGCTTGTAACTATGAAGGTACTGAATCGTTACGAATTCACGTAAAAGAAGCAGGAAACCCGCAAGTAAACGGGATATCCTGCCTCTTTGGCCATTCGTACTATTTAAATTCTAAAGATTACTCCCATGTTGGAATGTAAGCGCCCTTGTAAGTCTCCTCGATCACTTTCGCAACTTCCGGTGTGCGGAAATAATCTACAACTTTCTTGTAAAGCTCATTGTCCTTGTCCGCTGTTCTCGCAACGATGATGTTTACATACGGGTTGTCGCTTCCCTCTTCAACACTCTCAAGGAAGATCGAATCTTTCTCCGGGTTTAAACCGTTGTCAACCGCATGGCCGCCGTTGATGACTGCCGCTGCGACGTCCGGAAGAAGGCTTGCTGTGTTTGCTGCCTCAACCTCTTTAATGTCAAGGTTTAACGGATTCTCTGTGATGTCCTTCTTCGTCGGTGTGTAACCAGCCTCCGGATCAACCTTGATGAGACCTGCGGACTCTAAGAGCTTTAACGCACGGCCGCCGTTTGTAGCATCGTTCGGGATCGCGATGATATCGCCGTCCTTGATCTCGGAAACGTCTTTGATCTTGTTGGAATAAAGTCCTAACGGAGCGATGATGGTCTCACCGATGATGGAAAGATCATATCCGTTGTTCTTGCAGTCATCCTCAAAATATGCGATATGCTGGAAAGAGTTTAAGTCGATCTCGCCGTCGTTTAATGCACGGTTCGGAAGCGGATAATCCGCGAACTTTACAAGTTCCAGATCAATATTCTCCTCAGCAAGCTTCTCAATGACCGGCTGCCACTGCTCATTGTTCTCGCCGACTACGCCGAGCTTGATCACCGTCTTCTCGCCGGATGCTGCTGTCGTATCTGCTGCCGCGGAACCTGCCGCTGCTGTTGTCTCTGCCTTCTGGCTGCTGCCGCATGCTGTTAAGGATAATGCTAAAACTGCTGCGGTGCTGAGTGCTAAAATTTTTTTCTTCATAATGTGTCTCCTCCTAAACTATATTTGTCTCTTCCCGGTTTCCTCCGTGTTCGCCGCACGGACCGATCAGATCCTTTTTATTGATACGGGACAGATCCTGTCCGCCGCCGCTTCAGGCTATGTTGTTTTTCCGGTCCTTATCTAATGTGTTGTCTTCTTAATAACGTACGAACCGGTGCTCTGGATCAGGCTTACCATGATCAAGATGATGATAACTGTCGCATACGTGACATCTGTCTGCCCTCTGGAATGGCCGTAGCGGATCGCGAAATCTCCGAGTCCGCCGCCGCCGACAGCACCTGCCATCGCGGTAAGTCCTACCAGGCTGATGAATGTGATCTGCATCGCTCTGACGATTCCCGGTACGCTCTCCTTTAAGTATACACGGAAAATGATCTGCCACGGGCTGTCTCCCATGCTCTCCGCAGCCTCAATGAGACCGTAGTCCACTTCAGCCAGCGCGCTCTCGATCTGTCTCGTAAAGAACGGCACCGTACCGAAGATCAGCGGTAAGATTGCTCCCTTTGTACCGATGGCAGTTCCAACGACCATACGGGTCAGTGGGATCAACGCTGTCAAAAGGATTACGAACGGGATCGAACGGAAAATATTTACCAACTTATCTAAAATATTGAAAATAACCTTGTTTTTCAAAACGCCCTTCGGGGAAGTCGCGGTGAGGATGATTCCGAAGAAAAGTCCGAACACCATGGAGATGGCTCCCGATACGATCACCATGTAGATCGTCTGTCCAAAGCTTTCAAGAAGTTCATCCGGCTTCGACATGACATTTGGGATGATTGCATTTAAAAAATCAGCCATTCTCAATCACCTCCACTCCTACATTCTTTGCTTTCAGATATTCAACTGCACCCTCAATATCCTCTTTCCTGCCGCTGGCGATCGCTACGGTTCCGCCGATCGGCGCGTCCTGAACGATCTCCAGATCCGCAAAGATGATATTTAAGTTGATGTTGAACTTTCTGGAAGTCTCGGAAATCAATGCCTCCGATGTATTTTTCTTAATATAGTTCAACCGAAGGATCTTCTCGCCCGGCTTTAATTCTACAAGCGGTGACTTATCCTCGATCAGTTTTTCGATCTTCTGAAGGTTTGAGGTGGTGCGGATGAAATCTCTCGTGATACCAGCCTTCGGTGCCGCAAAGATCGAGAACACATCGCCTTCCTCAACAACATTTCCGTGCTCCATAACAGCAACCCTGTCACAGATCTCCTTGACAACTGCCATCTCGTGGGTAATGATCACGATAGTGATTCCAAGCTTCTTATTTAAATGCTTTAAGAGCTGTAAGATCGCCCCCGTAGTCTGCGGGTCCAGAGCGCTGGTGGCCTCATCGCAGAGAAGAACCTTCGGGTCATTCGCAAGGGCCCTTGCGATCGCGACTCTCTGTTTCTGTCCGCCGGAAAGCTGGCTCGGATACGCATTTTCCTTCTCTGCGATATCAACGAGCTCCAAAAGCTCCTTCACTTTCGCCTTGATCTGCTGTTTTGTAAGCCCGCTTCCCTTTAACGGGTAAGCGACATTCTCTCCTACCGTTCTGGAACGCATCAGGTTAAAGTGCTGGAAGATCATTCCGATCTTCTTTCTCGCCTCTCTCAATTCCTTTGCTGGAAGATCCGTGAGGACCTTTCCGTCTACGGTGACGGTTCCGCTCGTCGGTCTCTCAAGCAGGTTGATGCATCGCACCAGTGTGGATTTTCCGGCTCCGGAGAATCCGATGATACCGAAGATCTCGCCGCTCTTGATATGGAGCGTTACATCGGAGACCGCGTGGACTTTATCCGCGCCGGTATCAAAGGTCTTTGTAATATGGTCTAACTGAATCAATTTTATCCTCCTATGTACGTACCAGTCGTACATTTTCTAATTTCTGTGTGTGCTAATAAGATATCACGTTTTCACTGATCCGTCCAATACAGATAAGAAATAAGTCGTTATAGGTTTTTTCTATATCAGAGAGTCTTTTATGAATTTTTCCGGCTCTGACATTCATCTGTCTTTCTGTGGTGGTCATTTACCAGATTGAACCCTTTGATTTTCGATTGCATAAAAAGAATGTGCCTTTGGTGTAACAGGGAATTTCCTGTTACACCAAAAATACGGGCAGCTATTGCCTTAGCTGCCCTGTGTATCATACCTTATTTTTTTGCTTTTCCTAAGCTTCCTTCACTGCCTTCACCGCATTGTCTAAGAAGTCTGCTTCTATATACTCTACCGTTCCCTCGTCGACAGCTTTCGCGATCGCCGGACGGATCGGGATCTGAGCGAGAACCGGAATTCCGTATTCCTTTGCGACATCATCAATATGGCTCTCGCCGAATACGGAAATCTTCTTTCCGCAGTCCGGACATTCGAGGTAGCTCATATTCTCAACAAGACCGAGGATCGGAACATTCATTTTCTTCGCCATGTTGACCGCCTTCTCAACGATCATGGAGACAAGCTCCTGCGGGGAGGTAACGATAATGATTCCATTGACAGGAAGAGACTGAAATACAGTAAGCGGCACATCGCCGGTTCCCGGAGGCATATCTACGAACATATAGTCGATATCCTGCCAGAGTGTCTCACTCCAGAACTGTTTCACTGCACCTGCGATCACCGGACCACGCCAGATCACCGGATCTGTCTCATTCTCCAGAAGCATATTGGAGGAGATCACCTCAACACCAGTGGAGGAAGTCGCCGGGACAAGGAGCTTTCCATCCGGAGTCACTGTCACGCCATCATGAATCCCAAAGGCTCTCGGGATCGACGGACCTGTGATATCCGCATCAAGGATTCCTACTCTCGCACCCGTCGCGCGCATGCGGCAGGCCATCAGGGATGTCACTAAGGATTTTCCGACACCGCCTTTCCCGCTGACAACGCCGATCACTTTCTTTACAGAGCTCGCCGGATTTAACTTCTCAAGGAAGCTCTGCGGCTCATTTGTTCTGCTTCCGCAGTTTGCAGTACAGCTTCCGCAGTCATGTGTACAATTTTCTGCTGTTTCGCTCATGATTCTCTCACTTTCTATCACTTATTCTCCCACCAGATCCTCTACCTGTGAGTTTGACGGGAGCCATGGCAGCCTGATGCTGCCACGTTGCTTATTTTTCTTTTTACGCTGTTCTTATTCCTTTAAACCTGTCTCGATCAGGTCACATACAGCCTCCAGGGCTTCTTTCTCGTCCGGGCCATCACAATGTACTGTGATCTCATCGCCGCACCGGATCCCGGATGCCATTACGTTTAACACACTCTTCGCATTGATTTCTTTTTCTTTATAAAAAATCATCACTTTAGAATCGAACTTCATGGATGTCTGGCAGAGCAGTCCCGCCGGGCGAAGATGAAGACCTGTCGGGTTTACGACTGTAACTTTTCTTTCTACCATAACCTGTTCCTCCTATTTTGTTTGTAAACATGTAACTATTCAGTACCTTCATAGTTACGCGCAAAAATCCATTCCAGATCAGCTTCGCTGATGGGATTTTTGC
>ENA-OVFS01000054-OVFS01000054.1-human-gut-metagenome-genome-assembly--contig:-NODE-54-length-140269-cov-9.086083_pt1 | contig 140269 bp, 111 predicted proteins | sample MGYA00237763_ERZ505405 | MGnify/ENA primary metagenome ERZ505405 (study PRJEB26158, sample SAMN06016401) | human gut metagenome | biome: human gut; feature: ankylosing spondylitis patient; material... | reverse complement strand
AGAGCATCTGCCTTACAAGCAGAGGGTCACAGGTTCGAGCCCTGTAGGTCCCATTATGACAATTTAATATTGTTGTATGCCGCAGTGGCGGAACTGGCAGACGCCCAGGACTTAAAATCCTGTGGGTAGTGATACCCGTACCGGTTCGATTCCGGTCTGCGGCATTTTTATTTAGAAAAACTTCCAATATGGTTATATGTTGGAAGTTTTTTTGGCTTGTTAGAGGATATACCTAATGCAACAATCTCTTTCTGAGATTGTTGCTCTAAAGTTGAAAACTATGCAGACGCTGTCATGTAGGGCATCTATAAGCAGGTTTCTTTGTTACCATGAGAAGTTAATTGATATGTATGCTTCTAAAAAGAAGATGACAATGATGCCGGTAAATATAAATGGCAATGAGTTTAAGTTTTCTGCTGGTAAACATAATGAGCTACAGAAGGCTATTATTGAAGAATTTGCACCAAGATTTACACCAAATTTTCTGAATGTTTATATGTTGGAGATACAATAGAAAAAGATCTTGTAAAAAATGTTGATAAATTGAAAGAGTTTGGATTTGAGATTACGCTTCATGATAAAATGCCGGATGTAGTGCTATATCGTGAGGACAAGAACTGGATTTATTTTGTTGAGTCAGTAACATCTGTAGGACTGATGGATCCGAAACGCATATTGGAAATTACAGAAATGACGAAAGATGTCACGGCAGGAAAAATATTTGTAACAGCATTTCTGGATTTTAAGACATATAAAAGGTTTGCAGAGGAACTTGCATGGGAAACAGAGGTCTGGATTGCTGAAATGCCAGAGCATATGATACATTTGAATGGTGATCGATTTATGGGGCCAAGATAGAATGAAAAATTTATATGGCAAAATCTAAAGTGTGATAAGTATTGGTTAAATTTATGGGGATTAGTATCGTTAAAGATGTTTGCTTCTTGAGAAAATTGTATATAAGTGTTATTATAAATATAAGATACTTAAAATAATAATACTATCAGGCATTTAGCTTGATAAAGTATTAGAATTGTTTAGGGGAGAGAAATGGGTAGAGAAAATAAAGGTATAAGAATTTCATTTAATTCACCGGTTATTTTGATTTTTTCAATAGCGAGTCTTTTGGTATTAGGACTTAGCTATATGACCGGAGGTGTTTCAGACAGGTTATTATTTTGCGTGTATAGATCGTCTTTGTCAGATCCTTTGACATATTTCAGATTTTTCGGTCATGTTCTTGGTCATGCAAACTGGGAACATTTTCTTAGTAATATTATGATGATTCTTGTTGTGGGTCCGCTTCTTGAAGAAAAGTATGGCTCGACAGATACACTGTTTGTCATATTGACGACAGCATTTGTCACCGGACTTATTCATTTTATCTTTTTTCCCAATGTTGCTCTTTTAGGGGCGAGTGGTATTGTTTTTGCGTTTATATTGCTTGCAAGTATGACGAGTATAGAAGATGGCAAAATTCCGCTTACTTTTATTCTTGTCGCAGTTATCTATATAGGCGGTCAGATACGGGATGGAATTCTGGTAAAAGATGATGTATCAAATCTGACACATATAATCGGAGGAATTGTCGGTTCTGTATTTGGATTTGCTATGAATAAATACAGGGTGAGGAAATATTGAGATTAGCAAATCATGACATTGATAAATGATTACGGCAAAAATATTGAGATTGCAATTATATCATTAAATAAAAATACAAATACCGACGGATATTGAGGTGGTAAAAGTGTCATTTAAGCATATGAAAATTCAAAGCCTTGACGATTTCTTTGTTCCGCTTAGCGGACGGAGTGAAAAAGGAATTTATTTTTATCGTTTTAACAAAACATCTGATAAAATAGATGAATTTATTTATAAATATTATAATGCGGCGAGAAAATCTGGTGTTGTAATTGACGGGAAGATAGGAAATCCGACTGAAAGTAATCTTTCGTATTATCAGGAGATTATGGGGATGGATTTTCAGATGAGCATGGGATTTATTTCTGATTCTTTGAAAAAATGGCTGCCACGCATGAGGTCGATTCAGCGTGAAAATATTGCAGGGGCGATATATGATGTTCTTGACGGACTGCGAAGAAGTGGTAAGAATGAAAATATGCTTAAAAATGCGTATATCAAATTTATGTGCTGGCTTTATTATAAATTTGAGGGCATCGTGGAGCAGATGAACGGTGAGAATATTCCAAAGATTTTTTTCGTGGGAGATATTGTCGGCTATGAATTTATGCTTATAAATATACTTGCTGATGCAGGATGCGATGTTGTTTTTGTTCAGCCACATGGAGATGCGTATTATCTTAAGGTTGATGGAAATTTAGAAAAGTCTTTTGAGTATGTGGGAGAAAACGGTGCGGCAGAGCAAGATGTAATGAGAGCGTTTGCGGCAGATTTTAGTATAAAAAGTATGCTTGAAAATCATGATTTTAAGGCACAGAGAGAAAACGGTCAAGGAACGGTAAGTTCGCAGGCAGAAGTACAGAGAGCGAAAAGTCAAGGAACGATAAAGTTGCAGTCAGGAGGACAGGAAACAAAAAGTCATGGAATGGGAGGTTCGCAAGTAGATGTGCAGAACATACAAAGACAAGAAAGTGGAATAACGCAGGCAGAAGAAAAGAGTACGAAATCTTTACAGAACAAAAAAAGTTTAAATATAAAAATTCAGAGTACAGAAGCAGACAATATAAATAGTATGGCAGACAGAGGTGGTTCACAGCCAAAAATATCGTATAAGGTTTCTACTCGTAATTGCACTAATGTCTGGATAGAGGGCAATGGGCTTGACGATTTTTTGCAGCCGGCAGGGGTCAGAAAAGACAGATTTAGGAAATTATATGAAAACGAAAGAAGAACAGAAAAAGTAAACAATGTAGAAAATGCACAGAATTTGCATATAAGAAATGCAGATAAAGTAAACGATATAGAAAATGCACAGAATTTGCATAATATAAGAAATATAGAAAATAATCTGGGAAATGGGATGTTTTCTGCTGATAATGCACAGGGTTATGGGGCAGATAAAGATAAAATATTTTTAAACTGTTATGTAAGGATAAACGGTGTCTGGGACAAACTTACATATGAAAATGAACTTTATCAATTTTATCTTTCGCTTAAGGCTATGAAACGAAATGTTGTTGTCATTAGTGAGCTGATACCTAAGCCTGATGTTGATGAGATTGCAAAGATAAGGAGAGGAAATTACCGTGATGTTTTTCAGCTTGTAAAGGGACTTGAATTAAATATCAATTTTACCGAAAATCCGATAGTTAGTGAGTTTCTTATCAATTCTTTTGAGGATACTGTTTATGGAGAGGCGGACAGGCTTGGGACAGGTGCAAATATAAATAAAATTTTGAATAAAGCCGTATATCTTCTTTGTTTTATTAACAGATATCAGGCGCAGTTTTTTAAGAATTTCAGCTATGACAACATACCGTGTTTTATTTATATGGGTGGCTGCAATGATGAAAATGAAGCTATGTTTATGCATTTTCTTGCAAGGACACCGATTGATGTGCTTATTTTATGTCCAAACAGGGCAGAGAGATGCCGACTTGAGGATAATATTCTGTATGATATAAACTATGAGGAACAGCTTGCCATAGATAAATTTCCTATACAAAATTCGGGGCTGCACATAGGTACGGCGGCATACCATGCGGAGAGAGAGCTTGACACACTTATGTATAACGATGATACCATATTCAGGGATAAACAGTATGATAAAGCACGGACTGTTTCATTGCAGACTATGGACAGGGAAATCAAGATTTTGTGGGAGACTGAGATTAAGTACAGACCGGGATTTTCGACTGTTGACGGTTCTGTAAATATTCCTGTTATCTTTTCTAAGTTTTCGGGTGTAAAAGACGGAAATGTCAGAGAATATATGATAATGTTAAAAAAGCTTATGACACCTGAAACGGTTGTTGTAGACAAAGTTCCTAATATTCTTTCGACAGATGCAAATCCGATTAAAGAATATGCCACAGAATTTTTTAAGAATGGCAGGCTGCACAGGGACAAGATAAAAAAAAGCAGGGCATACCGGTATGGTTTTCTGCGTGATGAGATGCAGGATTATATTCTTGACAAACTGGAATTTTTGATAGCACAAAAATATATTAAGGGGACTTTTGAAAATGGAACTGAATATACTATAGTTTCAGTGGCTCTTAATCTGCCTAAGGAAGTGACAAGGCTTTTGCAGGCATTTGATTTTACTAAGAAAAATCCAAAACTTTTGTATATAAATACATCAGACGAGCTGATTTCCTTAGAAGATACGATTTATCTTACTTTTTTGCATTTGCTCGGTTTTGATGTTGCTTTATTTGTGCCTACGGGTTACAATATGGAAAAATATTTCAATTTGAAACTTATGGAAGAACATCAGCTCGGTGACTATATATATGATATTCAGATACCGGACTGGGAAAGTATTCCGTTAAGTTTGCACACATCATGGCGTGACAGGTTGTTCAGGCATGGTTGAGAAAATAAAAACAGATATTTATTTCTGAGCAGGCAGTTTGCAGAAGTTTGTGAAAACAGACTGTTAAAAAATAGATATTAACTAAACAAAAGTTTAAGATGAGAACTAAAAGCTGAAAGCGAGGGACGCATCTTGAATGAAAGTCAAGAAGATTGATAGTCAAAAAATATTAAGGAGGACAAGTATGGGACTTGATTTTGGAAAAAAAGAACCGGCAGCAGTTCAGCCGGCAGTTCAGAATGAGATTGAAGCGGTCGAGGTGTATGATATTGTCGAGGACAGAAAGCAGATGAACAACGAGCTTGTGGGTTCAGATGAGGTTGATGCACTTGTCAGCACTATCGAGGTAAACAACCTTGAAACGATAGTGTCTTTTGGTGCTGAGGCAGCAGATGAGATTTCAAAGGCTTCTGATATAGTTCTTAACAGTATGAGCATGAGCCAGATTGATGAGTCGAGCGAGATGCTCAATGCACTTTCAAAGATAATGTCAAAGTTTGATATTGACGAGATTAGGGAGGACAAGGGACTTTTTAATAAGTTATTTGGAAATCTGAGAAAGCAGCTTGAAAAAATCTTACAGAAATATCATACAATGGGTGATGAGGTTGACAAGATATATGTTCAGCTTAAGCAGTATGAGAGTGAGATAAAACAGTCAAATAGAAATTTAAACCAGATGTTTGATGCAAATGTTGGTTATTATCATGAACTTGTCAAATATATTCTTGCCGGTGAGCAGGGATGCAAGGAACTCGAAAATTATATTGCACAGAGACAGCAGGACTATGAAAATACGGCTGACAATGCCATTCAGCTTGAAATTTCAAGCCTTAATAATGCGTTGATGATGCTTGAGCAGAGAACACAGGATTTAAGGACTGCAGAGAATATTGCCATGCAGTCAATTCCCATGATTAAGACGATGGAGTACAGCAACATGAATCTTGTCAGAAAGATAAATTCTGCATTTATCGTCACATTACCTGTATTTAAGCAGGCACTTGCACAGGCTATTATGTTAAAGAGACAAAAGATACAGGCAGAGGCAATGTCTGAACTTGACAAAAAGACAAATGAGATGCTTATAAAAAATGCAAAGAATACTGTTGAGCAGTCAAAGATGACGGCAAAACTTGCATCGGGCAGTTCAATAAAGATAGATACGCTTGAGAAGACATGGAGAACCATTGTAAACGGTATTGACGAGACAAGAGCTATTCAGGAAAATGCCAGAAAACAGCGTATTGATGATGCAGCAAGACTTGACCAGATTAAGAAAGAGTTTATGGAAACATATGGCGGTGCTGTTAAGCGTTAATAAAAACTTAAGTATTAGATAAATACTTTTAGTGTTATACTTATATTAATGAAATTTTTACATTTAAAAAGAGGAGGAAATGAGTTATGCCAATTAATTTATCAAAAGGACAGAAAGTAGATCTTACAAAAGGAAATCCTGGACTTAAAAATGTTATGGTAGGTCTTGGATGGGATGTTAATGCATTTGATTCGGGGGCTGATTTTGATCTTGATGCAGCCGCATTTATGGTAGATTCAAATGGTAAATGCCCGACAGAAAAAGAGTTTGTATTTTATGGAAATCTTGAACATCCATCAGGTGCTATAAAGCATATGGGTGACAACCGGACAGGTGACGGTGAGGGAGATGATGAGCAGATAGAGGTAAATCTTGCTGATATTCCCGCAAATATTGAAAAAATCGCATTTACGGCAACAATTTATGATGCAGAGACAAGGAGACAGAATTTCGGTCAGGTGTCAAATGCTTATATAAGACTTGTCAATGTTGAGACTAATGAGGAGATTATAAGATACGACCTCGGAGAAGATTTTTCAATCGAGACGGCAGTGGTAGTTGGCGAGATATACAGACACAACGGAGAGTGGAAGTTCAATGCGATAGGAAGCGGTTTCCAGGGTGGTCTTGCTGCACTTTGCGGACACTATGGAATTGAGGTTGCCTAAAAAGGAGGTATGAAATGTCAATAAGCTTAAAAAAAGGGCAGAAGGTAAGCCTTACAAAGGAAAGTGCCGGTCTTTCAAATGTACTTGTAGGTCTTGGATGGGACGCTGTGGAGAGTAAGAAAGGTTTTCTTGCATCATTATTTGGAACACAGGCAGCTGACATAGATTGTGATGCGACCGCTATTCTTTTAAAGGACGGAAAGTTCTGCGATAAGAGTGATGTGGTATATTTTGGAAATCTCGAACATAAATCAGGGACTGTAAGGCATATGGGTGACAATCTTACAGGTGACGGTGAGGGTGACGATGAGCAGATACTTATAGACCTTTCAAAAGTTCCTGCTGAGTATGACAGGATAGTCATTGTGGTAAATATTTATGACTGTATAAAGAGAAAACAGGAATTTGGTATGATAAAAAATGCATTTATAAGAATAGTTGACGGAAAAACAAACAGGGAAATGTGCAAATACGACCTTTCTGAGGACTATTCGGGAATGACTGCGATGATATTTGGAGAAATCTACAGACATAACGGAGAGTGGAAGTTCAATGCCATAGGTCAGGGGACAAAGGATACAAGTATCAGTGAATTATGCAGACATTATAAGTGACAGGGCATATGCTGAAAGTCAGAAAAAGTTTATTTTAGAAAGAATTGATAGCAGGTAATTGCGTGATGCTTTAATAAAGTATTGCGTGAATATAAAAAAGAGAGGAAATTTTCTAATCATGATTGAAATAATGAAAAAGGACAGCCTTAAAAAAGGCTTGTCCGGTGAACAGGCAGCTAAGAGTAAAGCAGAGTTTGGAACAAATGAGCTTGCAAAAAAACAACCGGAGTCATTATTATCAATGTTTATAGGAGCATTTGATGATATATGGATAAAAGTTTTATGTTTTGCACTTCTGCTTAAAATTGTGCTTGCGGTACTTGGTGTTATATTTCCGGCTATTTCAGGCGGAAACGATGCAATAGAAATCGTGAGTATCATTCTTGCAATAGCACTTGCAACGGGCTTTTCAACATTGTCGGAGTACAGAAACAGTTCAAGAAGTGAAGCTTTGCAGGAGGAGTACAGTAAAACTTTTGCAAAAGTAATGAGAGACGGAAAACTTTTAAAGATTTCTACAAATGAAATCGTAAAAGGTGATACGATACTTATACAGGCTGGTGACAAAGTACCGGTTGACGGACTTATTTTTGACGGTCATGTTAAAGTCTCTCAGGCGGCATTAAATGGTGAGTCAAGAGATGAGTCAAAAGTGGCAGCAGACAATATGGATGATGCAGAGTCGACAGATTATTCATCAGAAAATAAAGTGTTTATGGGTTCTGTAGTTACAAGCGGTGAGGCTTATATGGTGGCAACTGTTATAGGCGATGCTTCAGAGCTTGGTAAGATAAATAAGGCACTTACAGATAATGAGGAAGAGGAAAGAAAAGACACTTCAAGCCTTAAACTTGAGGTAGTAGCTGCAGGTATCGGTAAACTCGGTGTCTCAGCAGCAGCCATAGCAGGTGTTTTACAGGTAGTGTTAAATATCGTAAGAGCGAATGAAGCAATTACTCCGGTATTTGTTATTTTGCTTGTTGCGGAGGCAGTGATGCTTATGGCTTCTATCGTTATCATGGCGGTTCCGGAGGGACTTCCGATGATGAACAGTCTTGTGCAGTCGATGAATACTGAGTCAATGTATAAAAAGAATATTTTAGTAAGCCACAAAGCTGCATTTTCAGATTCCGCTTATATGAACCTTTTGTTCAGTGATAAAACAGGTACTATCACAGAGGGAAATCTCTCTTTGGTAGAATTTATCACAGGTGATGGAGAGATTGCTGATAAACTGTTAAATGCTGACTTTATAGATGCGATAACAGTCAATAACCTTGCTAAAGTATCAGAGGGAAAGGCTATCGGAAGTAACAACATGGACAGGGCACTTCTTTCTTATGCTCTTGCCAACAATGCAAAGCCGGATGAGGATGAAATTGAAAAAAGAGTTAAAGAAAATAATGGATTTGACTCTGAAAAGAAATGTGCCATCGTGGAACTTAACGACGGTGTAGTTTACTGGAAAGGTGCAACAGAGCAGATAATTGATGACATTACCCACTATGAGACAGCAGACGGAAGTATAAAAGAGTTTACTGCTGCTGACAAAGAAAAGGTTATAAAACAGATGGAAGCACAGGCTAAGCGTACTATGAAACTTTTATCTGTTGCAAAGATAGCAGATGGAAAGAAAATACTTCTTGCAGTATTGTGTCTCAGGGATAATGTCAGAAAAGATGCAATCGAGACAGTTGAGGTGCTTAACGGTGCTGGAATACAGGTTGTCATGGTGACAGGTGATGCTGAGGAGACAGCAACGGCTATCGCAAAAGAAGCCGGTATTCTCGTGGATGAGAAAAACGATGTTGTTCTCACACATGAAGAACTTGAAAAAATGTCAGATGAGGAGCTTAAGAAAGAACTTCCACATCTTAAGGTTGTAAGCCGTGCAAAGCCTCTCGACAAGAAGCGTTTAGTATCTATCGCACAGCAGCTTGACAATGTTTGTGGTATGACTGGTGACGGTGTAAATGATGCACCTGCGTTAAAACAGGCTGATATAGGATTTGCTATGGGTGACGGAACTGCAGTTGCACAGGAAGCCGGTGATGTAGTTATTCTTAATAACAGTCTTACTTCAATAAAAGACTGCGTACTTAACTCAAGAACAATGGCAAAATCAGTCGGCAAGTTCCTTATTTTCCAGCTTACGGTAAATATAAGTACACTTCTTATGAACATTCTTGCACCTATACTTGGCTGGACAGAGCCATTTTCAATCGTGCAGATATTGTGGATAAACCTCATAATGGATACGCTTGCAGCAATGGCATTTGGTGGTGAACCTATTCTTAACAGATATATGGACGAGAAGCCTGCAAAAAGAACTGACAATATCCTCACCGGGTATATCAAGTCAGCAATAGGAGTCAGTGCTATATTTATCACATTAGGTTCAATACTGATACTTGAAAATGTGGGCGGTATAACATCATTTGTAATGCCTGAAGGATGTAAAAATCCTGAACTTTACGAAAAGACATTTATGTTTGCCTTCTTTATCTATTCGATAATATTAAATAGTTTAAATACAAGATCTGAGAGATTTAATCTCTTTGAGCATATAAGCGAGAATAAAAATTTTGGGCTTGTAATGGGAGCAATATTTGTATTGCAAACAATTATCATTCAGATAGGCGGTCCGGTATTTGATACAACGATGCTCAGCGTAAAAGCACTTGTTGTGTCAATGTTGCTTGCTGTGCTTATTATCCCGGTAGATATGATAAGAAAGCTGATAGTACGAAAATAAATAACAGAATGAGTGAAAGAAGGGGTTGTGCTTGACTATTCCTACAATAATCTGCCTTGTTGGGGCGGAATTATGTGCTTTATCACTTATATTCAGACGCAGGAAATAGAGAGAAACAAGTGATGATGTTGAAATAAAGAAAATAGCTTAACAACTTGGCATATTTAGAAGTATGTGGGTGCGGTACCGGATGTGCCGCACCTCAAATTTTTGTCTAACAGATATTTAATTTATGATATACAGGAGAAATTTATGGATAATATATATGTAAACTATCTTTTGACAGCATTGATATTGACTTTTGCAATACCGGGTGCGGGAGTTGTCATAGAGCAGTTTGTAAAACTTCTTTATTCGGTGACAGCAGCCTTTCTTGGCGACAGTTTCACCTATTTTATATTTAACAGACTGACTTTTATAGGAGTATTCCACCATGAACTGTCTCATGCCCTGCTTGCAACGGTTACGGGAGCGAAAGTTACCAAAATAGTATTCTTTCATCCTGACGGTGACAGGCTCGGATATGTCGAGTATGTGACAAGGGGAAATATAATAATGAGGTCAATTCAGCAGGCATTGGCTTCGATAGCACCGGTATTCTGCGGTGCATTGACAAGTGCGGGTATTTATTATTATCTTACTGTTTATGGTGCGGCATTAGCGGTATGGCAGACTGTACTTTTGTGGTATGTATTTATTTCAATCATATTACATATGACTATGAGCAGACAGGACTTTAAAGGACTGTATCGTGGCATACCGGTTGTGTACCTGATAGTATTTGTCATTGTATATATTTGTAAATTTACATTATTTTAATTTTAGTAACAGTTCAGCCCCAAAAAAGATAAGTCAATAATACATGAGCTTGCTCATTGTATTGCTGATTATATTTTTATGGTAGAATAGCCTTTCATTTATTATATGAGGTAAACATAAGCTGCGTAGCAGTGACTGACAGTTTGCTGGCAGGTTTATGAATGTAATAAATGGAAGGCTGAACTGTTACCCTGATTTTATGGTTGAACTGTTACCAATATTGATAATATGGTGATTTTTTGCTATAATAAAAAAGATTGTGCATTGTTAAATGCAGTTACTGTTCCCTCATAAGAGAGGTGACATTATCTTATTTTAAGTATTTGCGAAACGCATATAATGTGTGTAATTAACACAACCTAAAATTAGTTTCGCAATTACTTATTAGCTTATTTTAAAAGGAGGATACAGATAAAATGAAGAAATTAGAGGACTATGTAAGATGTATTCCGGATTTTCCAAGCAAAGGCATAATGTTTCGTGATATTACATCAGTGATACAGGATCCGGACGGGCTTAAACTTGCTATTGATTCCATGATAGAGGCTGTCAGGGATGTTGATTTTGATGTTGTTGTCGGTACTGAATCAAGAGGATTTATTTTCGGTATGCCTATTGCATATGCACTCGGCAAAGGATTTGTTCCGTGCCGCAAAAAGGGCAAACTTCCATGTGAGACAGTTACGGCATCGTATGCCCTTGAATATGGAACGGCTGAGATTGAAATTCATAAGGATGCAATAAAGCCGGGACAGAAAGTTCTTCTTGTGGATGATCTTATCGCAACAGGCGGAACTATTGAAGCCTGTGCAGGGCTTGTCGAGGAACTCGGCGGTGAAGTAGTTAAGATTTTATTCCTGCTCGAACTTGCCGGTCTTAAAGGAAGAGAAAAACTTGCTAAGTATGATGTGACATCATTGATTACATATGAGGGAAAGTAGAATACAAAAAAGGAGACATAATTATTTATGTTAAATAAGTTATTTAAGTTAAAGGAAAATAATACAAATGTAAAGACCGAAGTTATAGCCGGTCTTACTACATTTATGGCTATGGCATATATACTTGCCGTAAACCCAAACATTTTGAGTGGCACGGGAATGAACCGTGATGCGGTACTTCTTGCGACAGCTATTGCATCGTTTATCGGCTGTATGGCTATGGCACTTCTTGCAAATTATCCATTTGCACTTGCACCGGGTATGGGACTTAATGCATATATGGCAGGAACAGTTTGTGCAAATATGGGATATTCATGGAAAGTAGCACTTCTTGCGGTATTTGTAGAAGGTCTTATATTTATCGTGCTCTCGCTTACAAATGTGCGTGAAGCTATATTTAATACAATTCCGTCTTCACTTAAAAAAGGTGTAAGTGCAGGTATCGGTTTATTCATTGCATTTATCGGACTTCAGGGTGCAAAGATAGTAGTAGCTGATGATTCTACACTTCTTACTTATGTCAGATTTACAAAAAATTTCCATACTGTAGGAATTGGAGCATTACTTGCACTTGTCGGATTGTTTATAACAGTTATTCTCTATGCAAAAAATGTTAAAGGTTCTATTCTTATCGGAATATTAAGTACATGGATACTTGGAATGTTGTGCCAGCTTGTCGGAATTTATGTTCCGAATCCTGACACCGGATTTTATTCATTATATCCTACACTTAAGATGATAGATATTACAGCTATCGGAGATACATTTGGACAGTGCTTTAAAGCAGATTTTTCAAGCATCAGAATCCTTGATTTTATCGTTGTACTTTTTGCATTCCTCTTTGTAGATATTTTTGATACACTTGGAACACTTATCGGCGTATCAACAAAAGCGGGTATGCTCGATGAAAACGAAAAACTTCCAAGAATTAAGCCTGCACTTCTTGCCGATGCTATCGCAACATCAGTCGGAGCTGTTCTTGGAACATCAACAACTACAACATATGTTGAGTCATCAGCCGGTGTACTTGCAGGAGGACGCACCGGACTTTCGGCAGCAGTAACGGGTATTATGTTCCTGCTTGCGATAATCTTCGCACCTATATTTACTGCAATTCCTTCATTTGCTACTGCACCTGCACTTATCTTTGTAGGTTTCCTTATGATTTCATCAATCATAAGTGTAGATTTTACAGACCTTACAGAGTCAGTACCGGCATATCTTGCACTTCTTGCAATGCCGCTTATGTATAGCATTTCAGAGGGAATCGCACTCGGTGTTATATCATATGTAGTTATCAATGTATTTTGTGGAAAAGCAAAGAAAGTTAAACCTTTAATGTATATACTTGCGGTATTGTTTGTATGTAAGTATATATTCCTGTAGAAACAGGGAAAACGGTGCCGTTGTCAAATAGCATGATGCAAGGGTCAAAAGCAGATAGCAATGTATGTTTACATAAAAATTGCTATCTGTTGGCAGCGTGTCAGATAAAAAACGCAGTTTTGTGAATTGAGTTTCATAAAGCTGCGTTTTTTGTTTTGCCGAAAAAAAAGAACCGCTGGAGAAAGCGGTTCTAACAGTCAAGCTTTCGCTTAACTGTTTGGAGAAGGTATGAAAAAAATTTAAGCACTTATCAAATGATTTTGTTTCATTTGATGGGTTTATATTATCGTGGAAGTGTGAACTTGTAATGTTTTAAATGTGAAATATATGTTAATAAATGTGAACAAATAAAGTTAATTGGGGAGAGTTTGTGGAAACAGGATGAAAATACGGAAAACCCAGCAATTTTAACATTATCAGGCAGGCAGCAGAGAGGGGGCAGATATCTGATTAGCTATGTCAGGGGATTTTTTGGCTGAAATATTATATGTATATAATTATGAAATACCTGAATATCAGGGGATTGCAGTGTGTGAAAACGATTTCAAATATTATTGTTGTCCTAGGGAAAGAGTATGAATATAATGTAAGTGGGAAAAGACAAAAGTTGTTCATAGAGTACATCCTTAAGTAAGAAAGGAAAAAATCATGTCAATCAAGAAAATAGCAGAGAGGGCAGGTGTATCGGCTTCGACTGTTTCACGCGTGCTCAACAATCCAAATTATAAATGTTCATCTCCCAAGCTTCGTGACAAAATCTGGAAGATTGCGATAGAGCTTAATTACACCCCAAATACTGCTGCAAGAAATCTAAAGATGGGAGTTAAGGAGAAGGAAGAAAAAGTCTATTATGTCAGTGTTCTTATGACACGAATGGAAAAGGCAACGGCAGATCCGTTTTTTAATGAACTGCTGCGGGTGATAGAAAGTGAGATACATAAACAGGTTGCAATATTGACAAAGGTCTGGTATATGCCTGTTTTTTCAAATGATAAAAAATGCCGCCATGAGGATCTTAATCTGCTGGTAGATAAAATGTATGATGAGCTTGAGCAGAAATGTGACGGTCTTATAATCATTGGTAAATGTAATAAAGACGCATTGAAAAAACTCAATAACAAATTTAAAAATGTCGTTTCGGTAAACCGTAATTCAACAAATTATGAGGTTGATGAGGTTTTGTGTGACGGAAAGAAAGTTGCCATGATGGCAGTAGAATATCTTATATCACTAGGGCATACAAGTATAGGTTATGTTGGTGACTGCTACAATGAAGCGAGGTATCGTGGGTATCTTGAGGCATTGCACAGACATGACATCGACCCGGAGGCAGATTATATAGTACAGACCGGGCAGACAGAAGCGGAGGGGTTTGCGGCAATGCAGAAATTTATGCAGTCGGAGGACAGACCGACAGGAATATATTGTGCAAACGATATAACGGCTATCGGGATGTTAAAATTCCTTGAAACAAATAAAAACAGGTATTATATTCCATCTATAATAGCAAGTGATGATATAGAAGAAGCACAATATACAAGACCTATGCTCACAACAGTAAGACTTCCTAAAGAGGAGATGGGGAAGTTTGCATTATATCTTTTAGTTGACCGTATGCGTGGAGGACATAAAAGTGTTGTCAGGACAGAACTTGAGGGAAAACTTATGGTACGAAACAGTTGTGTAGGGACTGATGAGGGTGGATGGAGTGATTATTGTATTTAGATGTAAAATTAGGTGTTGACAGCTACTTTCTTATAAGATAGAAAATAATAGATATTCTAAAGGAGAAGTTGAACATTTTACTGATATTATAAGGTCAACAGCTCATTTAATAATAGAGTAAAAAAGAATAAAAAACTACCCCATCTGTATAATGAAAATATTCACAACATAGATGGGGGTTAATTTTTAGAAAACAGTTTTATATCGTAATATCAATATTTGCACCGAGTTCCGGATTGACAGACCTTTCCATAGCAGAACGATTCATCATGTCAATAAGACCGGCTCCGCTTTCTTTCATTGTATCTAGACTTTTTGCAAGAACTGCGGTTTCAACATTATTTATTACATCTGCCTGTGATATGCCCATAGAGAGTGCTGCAATATCCATAGAAATCCCTCCTTTTCATTTTGACCTATTGACCTATTGGTCTGTTTTCAGATTATAATTTTGAAAAATTTCTTTCTAAAATAATTATACCATAATTTGATGAAGATTAACAGTTCAGCCATAAAAATACTGTAAACAACTTGCACTAATTATAAACTTAATGTATAATAGCCGATGCGGGGGAGCTTGTGCGTGAAACAGGCTGAGAGTAGATTGCGTATCTTAACCCTTATAACCTGATGGATAATGCCAGCGTAGGAAGTTGTCGGTATAGATTTGCAATGATTTATGTTGAGAATATGCATGGTAGTTATGTATATTCTTTTTTTGTGGCTTTTTATATGATGTAGCACGATTATAGGAAATTGCGAAACTGATATTCTGCGATAGCAGTTAATAGTGTTACGAGCAGGTAGTGGAACGGATTGTCAATATCCGTTTGACTCAGGCAGATTGGTGATAGTTTCGCAGATACCGAGAGTACATAAATAAAAAAAGGAGGACATAAATTTTGAAAACAGCATTAACAATAGCAGGAAGTGATTCAAGCGGTGGAGCAGGAATTCAGGCTGATATAAAAACAATGATAAGCAACGGAGTATATGCGATGAGTGCGATAACTGCACTTACGGCACAGAATACTACGGGTGTGACTGCTATCATGGATGTGACACCTGAATTTTTAGGAGAGCAGATTGACGAGATATTCACGGACATTTACCCTGATGCGGTAAAGATAGGAATGGTATCGGCAAGCGGACTTATAGAAAAAATCGCAGATAAACTCATAGAGTATAAGGCAAAAAATATAGTTGTTGACCCCGTTATGGTTGCGACAAGCGGTGCAAAACTCATAACTGATGATGCGATAAGTACATTAAAGAAAAAACTGCTTCCGATAGCAACAGTTCTCACACCAAACATACCTGAGGGTGAAGTTTTATCAGGAATGAAGATTGAGAATGAAAATGACATGGTAGAAGCGGCAAAGTTTATAAGTGAAAAATTTGACTGTGCAGTGCTTATGAAAGGCGGTCATCAGATAAATGATGCAAATGACCTTTTATATAGAAATGGTGATTACAAGTGGTTTACGGGAAAGAGGATAGACAATCCTAATACTCATGGAACCGGATGTACTTTGTCAAGTGCCATAGCATCAAATCTTGCAAAAGGATATGACCTTGATAAGGCGGTACTCAGGGCAAAGGATTATATATCAGGAGCACTTGCGGCAATGCTTGATCTTGGAAAGGGAAGCGGACCTATGAACCACGCATTTGCGTGTGACAATGAATTTATGAAATAAGGGTCAAAATTGCGTAGCAATGGAGCAATCCGTTATATTTGAAAGACTTTATACTATATTAAATGTCATAAGCTCCTTGTTTATGATATGTAAAGTTGCAAAAACAAAATATAGTTTATTGGGAGTTTCACAAATATTTATATAAGATAACAAGAAAAGAAATAATAAGAAGTAAGAAAGAGGAATTAAATGGAAAACAAGGGAAGAACATCATTATTTGAAAACGGGCTTATATGGTTTGGAGCCGGACTTTCGATAGCCGAGATACTTACGGGAACATCGTTTGCATCGCTCGGTTTTGGTAAAGGAATACTTGCTATCATAATCGGTCATATTATAGGTTGCCTTATGCTTTTTTGTGCAGGAATCATAGGTGGAAAAGAAAGAAAAAGTGCAATGGATACTGTTACTATGAGTTTTGGTGCGGATGGAAGCAAATTTTTTGCATTTTTAAATGTGCTCCAGCTTGTGGGATGGACTTCTATTATGATCTATGATGGAGCACTTGCAGCAAATGGAATATTTAATACAGGAAACTGGGTGTGGTGTCTTGTAATCGGTGCTCTTATTATTCTCTGGGTTGTGATTGGAATAACAAATCTTGGAAAAATAAATACTGTTGCAATGGCTGCATTATTTATTCTTACTATAATAATGTGTAAGGTTATATTCTTTAGCGATACATCAGGAGTAAAAGTATCAGGCGACAGCATGAGCTTTGGAGCAGCAGTAGAGCTTGCGGTAGCTATGCCGTTGTCATGGCTTACACTTATAAGTGATTATACAAGAGAAGCAAAAGAGCCTGTAAAGGCAACACTTGTAAGCACGATAGTTTATGGAATCGTAAGCTGCTGGATGTATATTATAGGAATGGGTGCAGCTATATTTACGGGAGAAAGTGATGTTGCACAGATAATGGTAAAAGCAGGGCTTGGAATTGTTGGTCTTTTAATTGTTGTATTTTCAACAGTGACAACAACATTCCTTGATGCATATTCAGCCGGAATATCAAGTGAAACTATTTTATCAAAATTAAACGGAAAATATGTGACAATAGCAGTAACCGTAATAGGAACAGTGGCAGCAATATTATTCCCTATGGATGATATAACAGATTTTATGTATCTTATAGGTTCGGTATTTGCTCCAATGATAGCTATACAGATAGCAGATTACTTTATCTTAAAAGCAGATAAGAGCAGTAAGAAAGTTGATATGATAAATGCAATCATCTGGGTTATCGGATTTATACTCTACCGTTATCTTATGACTGTAGATATACCTGTCGGAAATACATTGCCTGATATGGCTGTTACTATTGTGATAGCAGTGGTTGCAGGAAAGATTTTCGGAGAAAAATAAATATAAAGATTTAGCAGACTAGTGTAATGTATCATTGATACATTGCACTAGTCTGTTTGACTTAGAAAACAGAAGAAAAGAATTGTATTGTCAGAAATGAATATAAATATTTGATGATAAAAATATTTGACAGGGCAAAACAATGATGATATTATGGAAAAGTAGTAAATATTTGTATAAAAGTAACAAAAGATAGGGGTGATAAAAAGCAATAATAAAAACAATATACAAATAGCAGACGATAGTAAAGTATAGTGGAGGGAAAATATGAAGAAATATGAAAAAATTTTAGCAAATATTTTAAGTTTAACAATTATAATTTGTGGAATAGTCGGTAATTATTCAGCTAGTAAGGTTAATGCAGAAATAAAAGATGAATATTATAAAGAAAGTATAATGACTGGAGATTTAAGTATAAATGGGAAGAAGATAAAGAATGAAAATCAAAATCAAAATATTTCTAAATTATCAGATGGTATAGTATATCAGTATGAAAATTCAGATGAAAGAGAATTGGAATTTTCTGAAAATAGTGAGGGTGAAAAATTTAAATTTACAGGAAATATTTATTCTAAAAATAATTATGACATGAGGGCGGCAGATACAAACTTTTCAGGGAATCTTATGACAGAAAAAGATATTAAGATAGATGGACAGAAGCTGATAATGGATAATGCCATATTATATTCAAAAAATGGAAATATAATTATAAATGGAAATTCTTATATTTCTAGTGGTATAATATATGCACCCAATGGAAATGTTGAAATTAATTGTCAGCAATTTACATGTCAGGGGGTGATTATTTCAAAAGCAGTTAAAATTAATGCATCTATATTGGAAATAGAGAAAGATAATACAGCTATAAATAAATTAAAAAATCTTGAGCAATACAAACTTCCAAAGTATAAGAATATTACTATGTTTTATGATAATAATACAGGAAAAATCGGAATAGAGGACATTGAATATCAGAAAATCAACTTATTTACAAGATTTGATGATGAAAGCTTTAAAAAGGTAAGTGGATACAAGAATGGTATGGAATTTAAATTTCGTGAAGGAAGTAAATATTTTGAGGCATATGCAGAATACACTGATAAATTTGGACAAAAATATTTAAGTCAGGTTGAAACATTTCAATCTGATAAAGAGGGAGGTTATAGTCCGGTACAAAGAGATGAGAATAAAGATGGTATTCAAGATGCATATGATGATATTGTAATGGATAGTGGGGATGTAAATGAAACGATTGAATTATCTTTAGATGAAAAAACATATAACAAAATAAATAAATACGATAGTATTATTCAAAAAAAAGTTGAAAACAATGTTGTAAAATATATTTATCACTTAAAAAGAGGTGATGATATAGAGAAATATTATGATTCAAATGGAAATAAGGTAATAAAGATAAATAACATATTATATCTAAGAAAAGTGGTAGAGATGTCTGGAAATACATATTCGTTATATATTTATAATAAAGATGGAGATTTATATGCAAAATGTGCCTATGATGGAAAAAATCAAATTTATAATGAATATAATTATGGAAAAAAAGGATTGAAGACAGTCAAACATAATGGTGTTGAATATAAATACGGATATACGGATGGTGAAGTGACAAAGCTGTCAATAAATGATAAAATGATATATGAACGAAAATCTGTATCAACAAATAATACAAGTATAACGATGGCAAACGGTTATGATTATAATTTAATAACAGATGAAATTGGAAATGTGACAGATTATGTAGAAAATGGAACAAAGAAATATAGCTGGAAATATGATGCAGATGATCATTATAAGTTGACAAGATGTTACGATAATGTCAATAATGTTATTTATAATTATAAGTATAATGATGAAGATGAGATTATAGCTGAGCAACTCAGTGACGGATTTAGCATACAAAAAGATATTAATGGATATGAATGGGATAAAAAAATAAAGTATAATGGAGAAATATTAGAGGAAAAATATAGGACAGATTTGGATACCTATATTTATAGTGTAGGAGATTTAGAATCTTATCAAAATAAAAGTGAAAAAAATATATCATTTAAAGGTAGTACAATTTTAAAAAAGCAATATTTTTCGCAAAATGATTCAGAAAAGATAATTAATGAATTTGGTAAAAAAATATGCTACAAATATAATGAATATGGTTTATTATATGAAATAACAGAAAATGGATCTGTTAAAGAAAATTATGAATATAATAATTTGATGGAGCTTGTAAGAGAAGATAATAAAGATGCAGGGAAAACATATATTTATGAATATGATGGTGGTGGAAATATTGTTGCTGTAAAGTCATTTAATTATAGTTATGGAATTCCTGCAAATGAATTAAACAAATATGAAAGTCAGGAAAACTATTTCTATAATGATAAATTTAAGGATCAATTAATTAGGGTTCGTGGGAAAGATATAACCTATGATGATGTTGGAAATCCTATAAGATATATGAATAAATATAGTATGAAATGGAGTTTTGGAAATAAATTATCTGAGATTGATAATGAATCAGGTAAAAAGATTGCAGAATATAAATATGACATGAATGGTCGTCGTGTTTGTAAAAATACAGGTGATAGTATTACAAAATACTATTATGATGAAGACAAGCTGATATTACAAAAAAATGATAAAGAGGCGATATGGTTTAATTATGATGTTTATGGAATACCGATAGGATTTAAATATAATGGTGTTCAGTATATTTATAATACAGATGAGCAGGGAAGTATAACAGGAATATATAATACCGCCGGGAAAAAAATAGTTGAATATATATATAATGGCTGGGGAGAGATAGTAAATCAGTCAGGTGATAAAGAGATTGCCCAAATTAATCCATTGAGATATAGAGGATATTATTATGATGAGGAAAGTGGTTTTTATTATTTGAATAACAGATATTATGCTTCATCAATAAAGCGTATGATAAATATGGATAGATATACAGACACAGGTTTTGGAATGTTTTCACATAATATGTATGCATATTGCGAAAATACACCGGTAAATGCAAGTAATTATAGTGGTAATGTACCGACATGGGTGACAAAACACTCTAAATCACCTAGTGGTAAGAATTATTACTGGAAGTATATTACAAACAATAGTGATATTAATTGTTATGCATATGCAGTTGATTTGAGTAAAAGGAAAGATCCAGGAGAAGCGTGTGGATATAAATTTAGTTATAATTTTACAGAGTCATATATTAGAGATTTAGTTATAAAAGATTTAAATAATAGAAAATATGAATGTAGAAAAATATCTCCATCAGATGTACGAACGGTTACAAGTGATTGGAAGTTGATTGCAATTAGAACTGGAAAAAGTAATAAGCAGGGAATCGGAAATAAATTATATCAAGATTATCATGTCATGAGAAGAAGGTATAAAGATGGAGCATTTTGGGGTCATAAACCAGGAACTGCTTCAGCAGTACTTATATACAATGGAGATCCTATTAAAGCAAAAACTTGGAATGGAGATGAATATGATGGTGGATGGGGAGATACTACTTATAGATATACAAGTTCAATATGTTTAGTTGCATACCGTTGATAGGGGGAGTATATGAAAAAGCGAAAAATAATAAATATTATTGGAATAATTTTAATAGTGGCAATATTTTATTTGGCAGGAATATTTTTCCCAAATAAAGCGAGGATTGGATATTATAAACATATTGATGATAAAGGGAAATTTTATAAGGATGCTGACAGGAATATTGAAAAAAGAGTTTATATATATGAAGATGATAAAAAAGAGCATATGCCATTTTTGAATATGTATTGTGATGATGTTTTGGTATATGACTGGTCGACAAGTGGCTTGACATTACCAGTGGATTATTTTAGACCAGCTGGAATGTATGATGAGAAAATAGTATATTATTCGCATAATAAATTTGCATTTAAAACATATTCACAGAATGGTAAAGTCAATACGATATATTGCAATTTCAATGACAAATATATAACGCTTACTGATCTGAAAGGACAGAAAATAACATACAAATGGATTGGTTTATTGTGTAATCCGGAAGAACATGAAAAGAAAGACTACACTAAGAAATATGGGGAGTACATTTTAAAGGACAGCGAAGAATTGTCATTGAAAGAAATAAAAGAAAATAGAAACAAGAGATACATTTTTTATGGAGCAGATATATTGTTCGTATTTGCTTTGGTATTTTATAATGTGCGTTGTCATAAGAAAAGCACGCAGAATATAGATTTTGGAGATGAAGGATAGTTTTTTACATTTGGTTGTTTTTTGAGCGAAGATAAATAGTTGATTTCACATGAAAGCGGAAAGCTTTCATGTGGGTGGCACGCACCTAAATAAACCAGTATTTTTACGAATGAATAAGGTCTTGTCATATGGCAAGACCTTTTAATATCTTTTAATTTACCACATCACTGCCAAGAAGCATCTTAAGGTCTGAAATTTCATCTCGTATCTGTTTACCGTTTTCGGTATCCTTGACAAGTATTCTTGGACTTGCCGTGTAAACTATCTCAGATTCTGAGTCTATATCTTTATTATCTCTAAGTGCTTTATACACACTTTCAAATGGGTGGTGTGCTTTGATCCTCATTCCATGTGAATTAAATATAAGCGTGTATCCGGCGATACCGGTTGTTTCGTGGTAGGCTTTGCTGAAACCGCCGTCTATCACAAGAAGTTTTCCGTTTGCCCTTATGGGTGATTCTCCCTCAATAGTTTTTACAGGGGTGTGACCGTTTATGATATGTGATTCAGGTGAGAAAAGACCAAATTCGTGAAGTATCATATTGCAGGTCTTTTCAGTATGATAAAATCTGTAGTAAGGGTTTGTCGGTTCATGCCATGTATTCTCATCGTTTATCATACTTCTCTCAAAGGTCTTTATGACACGGCCGCAGAGTGGTGACTTGTGACCTGCCCATAAAAACCACATAAAATCGAGTGCATTTTCGTTGTCATTGTCAAGATAAGCAAGTCTTGCCATTTTGTCTGCATAATCAAGGTATTTTTTGCCCTGATAGACAACTCCATCAAGTGTGATTCCGTCGAAGTTTCCGTATTCATCAAGAGGAACACAGCCGTGGTACAACAGATTGTTGTTAAATATCTTATACATACTGCCCTTTTCGTATAAAAATTTTATATGCTTCTGCAGACGGTTACTTCCGATAAAGGCAGCTTGTAATTCGTCCATAATGGCATTTTCCTGTTCAGTAAGTGCCAGGGGATTATCAGGATTTATTGTAGGCAGGTCTGTATCTGATAATTTATAAAGTAATTCCGTCGGATTGCAATCGGAGTTACAGTTGCTGTCTGAAACGGTATCAGTGTCATTTTTATTGTAGTTATTTTTTATATCAGTATTAGCAGTTATAGTATTTTTATTGTTTAAATCAGAGTTAGCAGTTTTTATGGTAAAATCATTAAGATTTATTTTTGAAAGAAGCAGTCTTTCGTTCATCTCATATTCAGGATGGCGGCAAATTATCTGTTCTTCAAGTTTAAATAAAATAACAGATATTGCTTTGAGTGCAGCATCCATCGGTTCTTTATCCTTATATGTTTTTTCTCCGAAAAGAGCAAGGTTTCTAAGACTTATACCATAACCGTTTTCAAGGATTCTTGTATTATCATATTTCAGATTGTTTCGTATGACATTTGCTATAGATGCCTTGTTTCCGCAAGCCGCACCCATCCAGAGAATATCGTGGTTACCCCATTCAATATCAAGTGAATGATGCTCCATGAGCAGGTCAAGTATCATATCGGCACATGGCCCACGGTCAAATATATCACCGACGATATGAAGATGGTCAACGGCAAGTCTTTTTATAAGATTTGCGAGTGCAATGATAAATTCATCACCATTATGAATGTTTAATATTGTATCAAGAATGACTTTGTGGTAGCGGACCTGGTTGTCATCCTCGTCTTTCTGTACATGTAAAAGCTCATCAATAATATAGGCAAATTCCTTTGGCATTGCTTTTCTAACTTTTGAGCGTGTGTATTTTGAGGAGAGGAGTTTTGCGACCTCAATGAGATTTCCAAGCATCATGCGGTACCATTCTTCAGGGAGTTCACATTCCTTGTGGAGCATTTCAAGTTTTTCTTTGGGATAATATATCAGCGTGCAGATTTCCTGTCTTTCCACATTGCTGAGTGTATCACGGAATAAAAGGTCAACCTTTTCATGAATGACACCTGAGCAGTTATTTAGAATATGGCAGAATGCTTCATATTCGCCATGAATATCGCTCATAAAATGTTCTGTTCCTTTTGGCAGGTTGCAAATAGCACTTAAATTTATTATTTCGCTGCTCACAGCTTGTTTCGTCGGATATTTTTGGGCGAGCAGTTTAAGATATTTCTTATTATTTTCCATAGTAGTCCTCCTATTTTAGTGCGGATTTTGGAATAATTATATCACAAATTTGCAATTTTTTGTAACACACTACAGTGTTACAAAAATTTTACATTATTTTACAAAAATTTGTCTATTGCATGGTTATGGATTTTACATAAGGTTGCTATTATTAACCTTGTCAGAGAAAAGAAATTGGTTTTAATTTTCACAGTATATATAAACAGTAATGAAAATGCTGAAATAAGCTGATAAATGGCTTGTTAGACAATATGTCTTGCAAGTGTGTGATACAGCAACGAAATTAAGACCAATAAAAAGTGAGGATTACACATGGAAACTTTAATATATCATATTGAAAATGGCGGGAGTACATGGCAGGAAAGAACAGTGGATGTCAGTTCTCCAATAAAGATTATGAATATAAAAATAAATATACCAAAAGAGTATGCGTTGCTTTGCTATATAATTGTAAAGGATAGTAATGGAAAGTTTAGAATGTTCAGGGAAATTGGGTATGGTCCCAGAACACTCATAATAGGAAATGATGGGATGCATACGACAGCAGGTGGGACGGCAGGAGATATTCCTATAGGCAGATGGAAGTTTATAATATGTGCATTTAGGGAATATGTTATGCAGCGTCTTGGGAAAAACAGTTTCAATGTTAAAGTTACTATTTCTGATGACATTTCTTCAGTGAAAGAGCCAGTGGGAGAACAGGACTGGGTTGGGAATAAAGAATTTGATATTGATAAGAATTATTCGGACGAGAGCAGATGGTATAAAGGTGATTTTCATACACACACGAGATTGTCTGATGGAAAGGAGACAACGAGAAGTGCGATGAAAAAGGCAGAACAAATGGGAATGGATTTTTATATCCCGACCGAACACAATGTTTTGCACACCGGATGGCCAGAAGCAAAAGTGATGGTCGTACCGGGGGTTGAGATTACGACAAGTCTGGGGCATTTTAATATATTTGGTTGTCTTGGGATGCCGGGCAGACTTACACACATTTTAAAACATGATGGTGAGGACAGGATAAGTCAGGAAGTAGAGTACACCATCAGGGAAGCAGATGAAAAGGAATGGCTTTGGAGTATAAACCATCCATTCCTGCATATATGGAAATGGACATATTTTGACCTTAAATTGAAAAATCTAAGATTGATGGAGATAATAAATGACCCGACATATGAATATGCAAAAAAAGCAAATGAAGATGCTATATCATTTATAGATTTTTTGTGGCAGCAGGGATTTAGGGTTTTCGGACTTGGGGGAAGTGATTCGCACAACCTTATAGACGAAAGGTACGAGGGGGCAGATGAGCCGAGTGTGCCGGGAGACCCTGCAACATTGGTATATATGGATGGAATGACGCCTTCTAAACTGTTGAAAGCGGTTTCAAAAGGTCATGTCATAGTTGCCAGATATATTACAATGGAAGTTTATTTTCTTTTTGAAAATAAAAAATATCTTCCCGGTGACAGGATAGAGATAACAGGCGATTCTGAATTTGAAAATGACATTGTTGCGAGTGTGACAATAAAAATAAATGAAGAAACATACGGAAAAAATATTATTCCTGAATTATATCTGATTGAAAACGGAGTAAAAAGAGAGGTCGTGCTTGAAAAGAGGGATGAACGGACATATATGGCAGATGTTGTGACAAACTGGCACACCATTGACTGGGAATGGAAAAGATTTGAGGTATTGTCTAAAGATTACGGTTTCTTAGGCTATGTAAATCCGATATTTCATGGAAGAAAAAAATCAAAACTAAAGACATTCGGTGAAGCAGTGCAGCTATGGCGAGGTCAATAAAATAAAGAAATGGGGAATTAAAAATGTTTGGTAACAGTAAATTAAAGAAAATAGGAAGTGTGTGGCTTTTTGTACTTCCGGCATTTATACCTTTGATGGTGTTTTGGATTTATCCGATATTAAAATCATTATACATAAGCTTTACTGATTGGGACTATATGTCGCCTACATATAACTTCGTATTTTTAGATAACTTTATAAAGCTGTTTAAGGACAGCAGATTTTATGAAGCATTAGGCACAACTGTTTGGTTTAGTATCGGAACATTATTTCCAACGATAGCCGGCGGACTTTTACTTGCACTTCTTCTTAGAAAAACATTCAGGGGAAGCGGATTTTTCAAATTCATTCTTTTTTCGCCGTGGATAACTCCGACTGTTGCGGTATCTATCGTGTGGACATGGATATTCAATCCCGACAGCGGACTTGCAAATGCGGTGTTAAAATTTTTTCATCTTCCTGCATTGCAATGGATAAATAGTTCAGATACGGCTCTTTTATCGGTAATAGTAGTAACGGTGTGGAAAAGTCTCGGTTATGCAATGATATTTTATCTCTCGGCACTTGAAAAAGTACCGACTGAGCTTTACGAAGCAAACGGACTTGATGGTGCTAACGCATGGCAGCGTTTCAAAGATGTGACACTTCCCTGTATATCACCGACAACATTCTTTTTGCTGATAGTGACAATGGTAAATTCATTGCAGGCTTATGACCAGATTCAGATACTTACGCAGGGAGGTCCGTCAGGTTCGACAAGAACACTTCTTTATATGTATTATCAGCTCGGTTTTGAAGAATATGACATGGGACAGGCGACAGCCGTAGCAATAGTTCTTATAGCAATAACGGTATTGCTGTCGGTAGTTCAGTTTATTATTTCTAAAAAATGGGTTCATTATTGATATAGATTGTGAACTATGAAGAAGAAATGAGCCGGCAGCAGAGCGGATTGTTAATATTCGCTTGACTGCAAGGTATTTAAGGGATATTTGATTTGAAATCATAAATGAAACTTTAGAAAGCGAGAGAAAAATGCAGCAGAATATAGTAAATGAAAATAAATATACAGGATTTGGAACAAAAAAGACATTTTCATCAATTACAAAGATAAACAAAGACAGTGTATCAGAGAGAAATCCGGCATTAGAAAAAAGCATTGAAGTCTTTGGGAATATCGGAAAGACATTCGGAAAAATGTTTATTCTTGTCATAGCAGGTATATTTACGGTATTCCCTTTTATATGGATGATAATCAGTGCATTAAAGACAAAGGCGGAGGTTATGGATGTGTCAAAATTATTTCCTGCAAAGGCACAGTGGGGAAATTTTGTGAGCATATTTACGGCATCGCCGATGCTTAAATACATAGGAAATAGTTTGTTCGTAAGTGTTGTGGTCGTTGCGATACAGATAATAACAGGTGCAATGCTTGCTTATGCAATGGTATTTATGAGATTTAGGGGAAGAAAAATATTATTTGCGATAGTTATGGGAACTTATATGCTGCCGGCAGCGGCAACATATATACCAAGTTACATAATACTTGCAAAACTGGGACTTTTAAACAGCTACACGGGTCTGATAATCTCAGACACGATAAATATATTTGGAATATTTTTGTTAAGACAGGCATTTATGCAGGTGCCGACACCGCTTATAGAGGCGGCAAAGATGGATGGTGCGGGGAATATGAAGGTTTTGTGGAAAGTCGTAATGCCCATGACTAAATCATCATTTATAACATTTGGTCTTATGAGTTTTATAACAATGTATAACAGTTATATGTGGCCGTCACTTATAACTAACGATAAAAATATAAGTCTTGTATCGCAGGGGCTTCGCAGCTTTTTTATAGAAGGTGGAGCTTACGGTACGGAATGGCCTAAGGTTATGGCTGCAAGTGCTGTTATAGTTGTGCCGCTTTTAGTGATGTTCGCATTTACCCAGAAATGGTTTATCAATGGTATTGGTGGAGATACGGGCGTTAAAGGTTAGAAAGACACCTGCAGAACTGCTTATAGACTATGTTATATCTATGCAATTCAATTCAGTGTAATGATAGTTTTGCAGATGTCTGGAAAATAGATTATATATAAAGTAAAAAATGGAGGATTATCATGAGAAAGAAATTATTATGTATGGCGTTGATGATGAGCATGACAGTGGGGCTTCTTACCGGTTGCGGAACAAGTTCTAAGTCTGCCGTAAAGAGTGGGTCTGATTCTAAAAAGAATGGTCCGGTTGAGGTTGAGTTCTGGTATTCCGGCGGTAAGACTGCCGTGAATGTTGTTGCGGACATTGTTGATGAATTTAATAAGTCCCAGTCGGATTATAAGGTTAAGTGTGTTACTCAGGCAGATTATGATGAAACTTATCAGAAAGTTCAGGCTGGTATTGCAGGTGGTACTGCACCTGATATTGCACTTCTGGATGTAAATAGTTCAAGGACTCTTAATCAGAAGAAAGTTCTTGAAGATATAAGTACATATACAAAAGATGATTCTGATTTTAATAAGGATGATTATCTTGATGTGTTTTTAAATCAGGGTGTAGATGATGAGAATAAGACATTTGCAATCCCTGCTTATGGAACTACACAGGTACTTTATTACAATAAAAAAGCATTTAAAAATGCAGGAATTAAGCCTGAAAGCATTAAGACATGGCAGGATTTAGCAGATGCTTCTAAGAAGATTACTGAAAAAAATAAGGGCATGACAGGCTGGGAACCTATGTGGGGCAAGGACAATCTTGTTGATGCAGTGCTAAGTAACGGCGGAAGTCTTTTTAGTGATGATGGAAAGACAGTGTGTGTAAACAGTGATGCGTGGGTTGAAGTGTGGGACAGCTTTAAAAAATGGATTCACGATGATAAGATAATGAAAATTCATTCCGGCGGACAGGGATGGGAATACTGGTACACAACTATTGATGATGTTTTGCAGAATAAGGCAGGCGGTTATACCGGTTCGTCAGGAGATCAGGCAGACCTTGACTTTAGTATCGTAGGTGCAATGCAGCAGCCGGGATTTGGAAATAATGCATCAGCTCCGGCAGCAGAAGCTAAGAATCTTGTTATCCTCAAAAATTCTTCAGATGAAGAAAAGAAAGGTGCTTATGAATTTATAAAGTACTTCACTACACCTGAAAATCAGGCTAAATGGTCTATGGAAACAGGTTATGTTGCAGTTAGAAAATCAACACAGGATGTAAAAGAATTTAAGGATTATACAGAAAAAAATCCACAGGCATTCGTACCATTACAGCAGGCTTCACATGGTTCTGTACTTCCGACAGACCCTACAGGCGGAAAGATTTATGACGCACTCAAGGTAGCAGCAGATAAAGTTGAGATTGAGGGAGTTTCTGCAAAAGATGCACTTGACGAGGCTCAGAAAACAGCAGAGGAAGCTATGAGTTCAGTTTCAAAGTAGTTTTTAGTGATTGTGAAACTAATTATTTGTTATATTTCACAATTTAATTTCAGATTATGATAGTTTCACAAATATTTTAAGTAAGTATATGGAAAGAGGGGACGAGCGATGATTAAGGGGATTTTGTTTGATAAGGATGGTACGCTTCTTAAGTTTGATGAGTTGTGGAATGAGGCTACTAAAATGGTGATGCCAAAGTTTCTCCATAAGATAGGGATTGATGCTGATGAGGAAAATGTTTCAATGGCGGTGAAATCCGTTGGAAACAGCATTGCAGCAATGACCTACAGGGATATGACGAAAGCAGTCATTGAGTTTTTTGAGATAGAAGCAGATGATAAAATGTTAAGTCTTTATTCTAAACAGCTTGAAGAACTTTATTTTGAAGAAGTTACTAAAAGCACGGCAAATATCCTACCTACCGCTGACCTTGATAAATTATTTAAGTGGCTGTCGGACAGAAAGCTGATAGTGGGGCTTGCTACTGCTGATACAAAGCAGACAGCTCTTAAATGTCTTGACAGACTGGGCGTCAGACATTTCTTTTCATATGTTGGCTCTGATGACGGGGTTTTAAAACCAAAACCGTCATCAGATATAATAGAAGATTTTAAAAGAAGATTTGAAATAAATTCAGATGAGATAATGGTAGTGGGAGATACAAATACGGATATGCAGTTTGCAAAGAACGGTGGAGCATTGGCAGTTGGAGTGTTGAGTGGTGTCGGTGAAAAAGAAGAATTGAAAGAAAGTGCAGACTTTATAATCGCTGATGTGGGACAACTTATGTACAGCTGGAAGAATATAGAAATACAGGAAAGCAGGTAGTTACAGTTATGGCAGAATTGTTGATGGACGGAATTGAAAAAAAATATGACGGTGGAAGTTTTGCAATAAAAAACTTTGACTTACAGATTAAAGACAAAGAATTTGTTGTGTTTGTTGGACCTTCAGGCTGCGGTAAATCGACGGTATTAAGAATGATAGCAGGTCTTGAAAAGGCAACGGCAGGCAGTATTTATATAGATGGAAAAGTGCTTGATAAAAAAATGGCGGCAAACGGAGATATAGCAATGGTTTTCCAAAATTATGCCCTTTATCCGCATATGTCAGTGTATGACAATATAGCATACAGTATGAAGATAAAGAAAGTACCTAAAAGACAAATAAAAGAAAATGTTGAAAAAGTTGCAGATATGCTAGGTCTAAAAGAAGTTCTTAAAAGAAAACCGGGGCAGCTTTCGGGCGGTCAGAAACAGAGAGTTGCAATAGGAAAGGCACTTATCAGAACGCCAAAGGTATTTCTTATGGATGAACCATTGTCAAATCTTGATGCAAAGCTCAGAACCCAGATGCGTATGGAGATTAAAGAACTTTATAAACATTCAGATGCAACATTTGTCTATGTTACGCATGACCAGACAGAGGCAATGACACTTGGAACAAAGATAGTCGTGTTAAACAATGGAAAAATTCAGCAGGCATCAACCCCAAAAGAACTTTATAACAAACCGGCAAATCTTTTTGTAGCACAGTTTATAGGAACCCCACAGATGAATGTCTGGAAAGCAAAAGTCGTTCAGGAAAAAAAGAATGTAATGCTTTTTATCGGTGGACTTGGAAGATACAGACTGTCAGAAAAAAATGCTGAACTTTTGAGAAAAAGAGGATATTTTGATAAAGAAGTCTATGTTGGAATAAGACCTGAAGACATATTTTTACAGGTAAAGGGTATGGATGATGAGATGTTTCAGAGCAGCCTTGCAGCAAGATTAAAAGTTTATGAGCCGGATGGGGCAGTTTCATATTTGCACTTGGAAACGGCTGGCGAAAGTGATAGTATTGAAAATGAGAAAATTTCTTCAAATGAAAATGTTGCAAAAAACTGGAATGATACGATTGAGAGTGAAAATAAATTTAATAGTAATGTAACAATACGCATTGAGGGAAATGGTGATTTCAGAGAAGGCGAGGAGTATCACTTTGGATTTGATGAGTCAAAAATTCATTTCTTTGATATAGAAACGGAAAAAGCAATAAGATGAAAAATACAAAAAAAGAAGTGCTTAGAAACTGCATACCTGCAATGGTATGTATGGTAATAAGCGGACTTAACACGATAATAGACGGTTTATTTATTGGCAGAAATATAGGTGAGGACGGACTTGCAGCAATAAATATTGCATGGCCTGTGCCAGCGTTTATCCTTGCGAGCGGTATAGGTATAGGAGTAGGATGTGGGATAAATTATGTTTCCGCACTTGGAAAAAAACATGAAAAAGAGGCAAAAGAATTTTTAAAAAATGCTTTTGTCTTTTTGGCGTGTGCAGGTATTTTATACAGTGTATTTTTTGAAATGACAGCACCGTATCTTATGAAAATACTCGGTGCAGAGGGGAAGGTGCATACGCTTGCGGTACAATATACTAGGATAATAGCGGCAGCGGCACTCTTACAGATATTTGGAGCAGGACTTGTCCCGATAGTCAGAAATCTTAATATGCCAATACAGGCTATGGCAGCAACGATAAGTGGTGTCTGTTCAAATTTTGTATTTAACACGATATTTATTTTTGTACTTCAGATGGGAATGAGAGGAGCGGCACTTGGAACGGTGCTTTCACAGGTGGTAACAAGTGTTATAGCAGGTGTGAGCATAAAAAAATCAGGTGCATTAAGCAGAGAAGATGTGGAAGAAAAAGCGGAAAATACGGGTGGTTTAAGTTGTTATAAAAAAGTGGGAAATAAAATATTATCGGATAAGTTTATAGAAGAAAAATCAGAAAAAATATATTCGGGAAATATTGAGAAAATTATTAAAGAAGGATGTGAAGAAGAAAAAAGGTCAGGTTATATAAAAAAGATTTTTTTAGGCGGTATAGCTTCATTTGGAATTTCACTTCTTCCTACCTGGGTACTTGCATTGACAAATTATCAATGTCTTTCATATGGAGGCAGCAGGACGGTGGCTTGTTATGCGGTTATATCGTATCTTGTATATCCGGCTCAGAATATGCTCACCGGCATAGCAGACGGAGTGCAGCCGCTTTTTAGTATGTGTGCGGCAAAAGAAAATACGGAAAAGAAAGAAAAGCAGATAAAAGGTGTTGTGACAAGACTTGTGGTATTAGTATCAATATTAGTAATGCTTTTGCTTTTTGCTGCTGCACCCGTATTTCATAAAGTTTTCTCACTAAGCAGTGAAAATTATGAATCATTTGTGCAGGGACTTAGAATAACAGCCATATCATTGTTGTTTTATGGATTAAACAGACTAAGTATAACGATAATGAACGGAAAAGGACAGCACCAAGAAGCATCAATAATAATTTATGGAGAAGCAATAATATATACACCGTTTTTTTTATTTGTGCTGCCAAAACTTTTTTTAGTTACAGGAATATGGATAGAGCCGGTTGCGGCGGCTGTATTGACTGAAGCAGTATGTGTCATAGGTCAATTAAGAAAGAGTGAAAAATATGAATATACAAAAGCTGGATGAACTGAATATGGAAAATAATCGTATAGAAATATACGACAAAGACAATAATCTGTTAAAAGTAATAGAGCCGTATGCTGTGGAAAGCTGCATGAATCCCGGAATATTTAAAATTACGCCGGTTAAAATAGAAAAAACGAAAGACAGCATTATATTTATATCGGAAAATATTAAAACTGAGATAAAAAAACAGGATATAGAAAGCGGTGATATAGAGGTGAAAGCATCTGATTTTACACCGCAAAGGCGAAAGGTAAAAAGTAACTGTACTAACTGCACTAACTGTGGCAGATGCAGCTGGTGAAAATGAGTTCTTGGCAACAGAATGATAAAGTAAGCGTCAGATTGTAAAGCAGCTTGCAAAATAGTTGAGAATAATCTTTTTTGCAAATAATTTGTCAATTTATGTTAAGTTTGTGAGCCGGCAGTAAAAAAAATTCTTGCCTGATACACTCTTTTTGCGTATAATTTAGTTTGGTGTAAAAATATTAAATTACGTACAAAAGGAGAAAATCATGTGGGATAGTATTAATAAGATATTAGCTAACATTGACGATTTCGTCTGGGGAGTTCCACTTATGGCAATCATAATAACAGGTGGAATTTTGCTTACATTTCGTCTTGGATTTTTGCAGATTCGCAGACTTCCACTTGCATTAAAATGGATGGTTAAAAATGAAGAGGGTGGAAAAGGCGAAATATCAAGTTTTGCGGCATTGTGCACAGCACTTAGTGCAACAATAGGAACTGGTAATATAGTAGGTGTGGCAACGGCTGTTGGAGCAGGCGGACCCGGAGCACTTTTCTGGATGGTTGTAACAGCGTTGTTCGGAATGGCAACAAAGTATGCAGAGGGACTTCTGGCGGTCAAATACCGTGTGGTAGATAAAGACAATCACAGTCTTGGCGGGCCGTTTTATTATATAGAGCTTGGAATGGGTAAGAAATTCAAATGGCTTGCAAAAATATTTGCATTTTTTGGAGTCTGTGTAGGACTTTTTGGAATAGGAACATTCAGTCAGGTGAATGGAATATCAAGTGCTGTTCAGAATTTTTTTGATCCAAATAAGGCACATACGGTATCAATCCCCGGAATAGGTACATATTCATGGATGGTAGTAATTGCATCACTTATTCTTGCATTCTGCGTTGGAGCCGTACTTATAGGTGGAATTAAGAGAATTGCAAGTGTAAGTCAGATAATAGTTCCTTTTATGGCAATAATTTATTTTATATTTGCAGTAATGCTTGTCATATGCAATATAACAAAAATTCCTGATGCCATAGTGATAATTGTAAAAGCTGCATTTAATCCGCAGGCAGTTGCAGGCGGCGTGACGGGAAGTATGCTCGTTGCAATGCAAAAAGGTGTTGCACGTGGTATATTCTCAAATGAGGCGGGACTTGGAAGTGCACCTATAGCGGCAGCAGCAGCTCAGACACACGAACCTGTAAGACAGGGACTTGTCAGCATGACAGGAACATTTATTGACACAATAATTATCTGTACAATGACAGGACTTTCAATCGTACTCACAGGAGCATGGAAAGTTAAGGGACTTGAGGGTGTTCAGGTGACAACATATGCGTTTAAGCAGGGTCTTCCGTTCCCGGCAGAAGTATCCGCATTTGTCTTGATGCTCTGTCTTGTATTCTTTGCTTTTACAACGATACTCGGATGGGATTATTATAGTGAGCGTTGTTTGGAATATCTTACAAATGGAAATATGAAAAAAGTAAAAGTATTCCGTTGGGTATATATACTTGCAGTATTTATCGGACCTTACATGACAGTAAGTGCGGTATGGGTAATCGCAGACATATTTAACGGACTTATGGCACTGCCAAATATGATAGCAATATTTGCGTTAAGCGGTGTTGTCGTAAAAGAAACAAGAGATTTCTTTAAAGCAAAGAAACATTTAAAATAGGGTGAGTTTTCAGTCTGCACCATTTAATAAAATATTATGATTATTTTGTAGATACTTAAAATGCAGATAATGGCAGAGCCGGTCGAATAAATAGAATATATATAATATATATAAGAAGCTTATGTTTTAACAATAGGATGGATAGAAGTTAAGACATAAGCTTCTCTTTTAAAGTTTTATTTAATCTTCATTGTGCTGTGCTATTTAGTGAAATATGCGTTAAGTAAAATGTAACAAAAAGTAATCTCAATATAATACTTGATTTTGTATAGAATTTTGAAATCTCATTAAATCTCATAAAAAGCTATATGTTCATTGTAAGAATTACACAGAAAATAAGAATACGGTATGTGAAAAATGCAGATAGAAAAAGCTGACAATATTATGTTAATATGGCGAAAAAGCTGAAACGGCAGAAGTAGGAGAAAATTTTTTGGATGAAGACTTTGAACTGCAAGAGCCGTTTGAAAAAGATTGCATAAATTCACTGTTAGGAATAATGGTATCGTCAAACCAGGAATTATTTGACAGTATAAAGAATGGAGGGACTGGGATTATGAATGAAGTATTAAGAGAATTTTTTAAGGAAGAGATAAAGGCTGGCGAAGAACAGGCAAGAAACGAAGGAGTGCAGGAAGGACGCCTTGAAGGACGCGAAGAGGGCAGGATAGAGACTTTATATACCGATTGCAATATGTCAGTGCCGGATATAGCTAAAAAGGTGTCAAAGTCAGAAGAATATGTAAGAGAGATAATAAAAAATATATCGGCGGCGTGTCTGTAAGAGCGATATTTCTTGCCAGAAAAGCAAATATTTAAAGAAAAAACAGTAAATCTTAACAATGGGAACAAAAATATCAAGAACTCATATTAGGATTTGCTGTTTTTTTATATAAAAATGATTTCACCATAAAATCTCAAAAATCAACATTATAAAATCTATTACCGTATAAATATTCTTTGTGCAAAATCACCAAAAACAATATAAAAATATAGAAACAAACAGTGCTATATGCAGACTAATAAATATGGTACAAACACTGTAATTATTAGGGTTCTATACATTTGAATAAAATAGTTTACAAAAAGCAAAAATGAACAAAAAATGCATGATTTGTTAAATGTTTACAAAAAATTAACATACAGTTAAAAATCTGTTGACACTAATTACTAATTTATGGTATTCTTAGGCTATCCAAAATAATGTAAAGTATTTTAGAAAAAAATAAAGTTTTCTGGAATACTTTTTGGTTGAAATCTGGAGATAGATTAAGGACCAAGGTTGAGAAAAAAATTAAAGAATTAAAAAGATTATAGGAGGAGACATTTTATGAGAAAGACAAAACTTTTAGCAATCACAATGGCTGCTGTTGTTGGAATGTCATCAGTTCCAGCGGTTTATCGAGATGTAGTAGTAGCACAGGCGGATGAGACTACCGGTGAAACATTTAGTTTGGATGAGCCCAATTATTTAGCTGCGTATACTGCTGGAAAGAAAGTTACAACAGATAAGCAAACTTTGAATTTTACATTTAAGACATATGAGACTGCAACATTAAATTGGGATACGCCGGTGTTGTTGGTTTATACATCTGATGATGGAATTTATGATAGTAAAAATACAAATTATAAACATTATGCAAATGTAAGGTCTGATTGCTGGGTTGATGCTGAGGGTACAACTGAAACAGATGCATCAAAAAATATAACAATTAATAAAACATATCCAAGTGATTGGAATGAGTGGTTAAAGGCTTGTAAAGAAGAAGGAAAAGCTACTGTAGAATATCAGAAAGATTCATCTAATAAGGTTACGATTAAATATACAGTTGTTGCAGGTGATTATACAAGTGTATCAGAGTTTTCATTTATAGCTGATGAAGGAAAAGAGACATATTTTGCAGTTACAGGTGAGTTATGTACAATATCAGGACTACCAATAGATATGAAAATGGAACTGTCAAATGAGCAGACAAGGTTGAAGTCAGTTGCAGGTACTTACTCTGACACCGACAAGACAACTACTTTCGGTCAGGTGAAATGTGACGGATGGTGGACTAATTGGAGTAATGGTGTTGAAATTACGGAAGATGCACAGAAGTTTTCTTTCAAAACAACAACAAATGAGTCTACAGATCTTAGATGGAATACACCAACAACAGTAGTGTTTACATCAGTGGATGGTGGTCTTTATAAACCGACTACTTCAAAGAATTTGTATAAGGAATATTCGGTTATAAGGTCAGATTGCTTTGTTATTACTGGAGCAGATACTGTAAATGAAACATCAGGAAGCCTTAAAACAACAGGTATTCCGACAGTTGAAACAAAAGCATACCCTGATGGTGCAAATGCAGATGAGAAAAAAGCTATTGATGATGAAAACAACGCTAAAATAACAGAAGCTTGGAAACCATGGGTTGATGCTAATAAAGCAGGTACAGAAGTAACAGGAACTGTTAAGAGAGAGGGTAATAAAGTTATCCTTACATACTTAAATAATGGTATAGGCTACACTGCTACAATTCCAGTAGAAGAGGGAAAGAAAGCATATCTTTCTTTAACAGGTGAACAGTGTACGATAGATAATCTAAAATTTGCACCTGCTCCAGCGGAGTCAACACCAGCACCAGGAACAGAAGCAACACCAGCACCGGGAACAAGTGCAACACCAGCACCGGGAACAAGTGCAACACCAGCACCGGGAACAAGTGCAGCACCAGCACCGGGAACAAGTGCAACACCAGCACTGGGAACAAGTGCAACACCAGCACCGGGAACAAGTGCAGCACCAGCACCGGGAACAAGTGCAAAACCGGCACCAGGAACAAGCACAAAACCGGCACCGGGAACAAGTGCAACACCAGCACCGGGAACAAGTGCAAAACCGGCACCGGGAACAAGTGCAACACCAGCACCGGGAACAAGTGCAACACCAACAGCTAAACCAACTGTAGCACCTACAAAGAAACCAAGTAATACAAAGAAACCGGCAAAGAAACTTAAGAGTGCAACAATTACTGTTAAAAATGGCAAGAAGAAAGTTTCTTCAGTGACTGTTAAGGCAAAGAAGTCAGTTAAGCTTGCAGTTTCAGTAAACTCAAAAGCAAAACTTTCAGTAGCAAAACTTTCTAAGAAGAATGCTAAGATTGCAAAGGTAACATTTAAGAAAAACAAACTTACTATAAAGGGTCTTAAGAAAGGAAAAGTTTCTATTAAGATTACAAGTAAGAAGACATCTAAGTATAAGGCAGCAACAAAGACGATTAAGGTTACTGTCAAAAAATAAAAAAGTTCCAAAAAAGATATTATTTATGTACATTGAGGGGGGAGTTGACATAAAGTCAGCTCCTCCTTCTGATTTCTTACAGTAAAAAAATAAAGTGTTATCTGGATTAAAAGCAGATTGCAATGTATGATCTTAACATCTTGCAAAATACATTTTGAATCCAACATAACAAAAAATTGCAAAGTATTGAAAAGGAGATAAGCATATGGTAAGACATAAGATTAAAAAAGCGGTAGCTATTGCCATGTCAGCAGTGATTGCACTTACGGCAGTGCCCAATAAGAACATTGTCCAGACTGTAAAAGCGGATGAAAAAAGCAAATTTGGTGAAAATACATCTGATATTGTCGATATTGATACAGGATTCACTAATAAATCAGGGGATGAATATTTAAGTGGTAATTTCGATGTTCGTTATACATTTACGAATAAAACTAAAGATTCATCTGCAAATTGGTTTAATTTTGCTGTTGAAATATGGGATACAAACAATGGGGAAAACAGCGGATATACTGCAAGAGCTGATAATTATGGCTGGTTTTATGGTGGTGATAAATATAACCATAATAATGATGGCTCAAAAGCGACATGGGATAATATAAATTTTGTGTGGGATGACTTTGCAAAATCTATGGAAGATGCCAGTGTTACGGTAGATATTCATAGGGCAGAAAGGTCAGTTGTATTGAAATATAATATTGTCGATAATAAAGATAATTCAAAAGTTTACTCATTGAGAAATACGATTGAATTTGGTAAGTTTGAAGATACTGTCGGAATGCATCTTACAGGAGAAAAATGTACTCTTTCAAATATTAAAGCTGTAGACATGACTGATAATACAACTGAATCATCAGAACCGACAGAGATTTCAGCTTCTGAAGTTCAGAGTAAATATAATACATATTTCAACAGCAGTAATCAGAAAAATCATGTAACAGTACATGATCCATCTGTTGTAATAGGTTATACTGATACTAAATATACGGGGAATAAAAATGTAAAAATATATGGTGTTCAGAATACTGCTAAAACAAGAAAAAAGGTTTATTTTATATTTGGTTCGCACAGAGCTTTTGCATGGTCGACCGATATGCAGAATTGGAACTATTTTCAGAATAATATAAATAATGACACGACTTGTCAGGCTTTGTTTAAAGATGCGTTCAACTGGGCTAAGCAGGGTGATGCATCATACCAGTGGGATGGAAATTTATGGGCACCTGATGTAATATGGAATCCTGATTACGTTAATTCGGACGGTTCAAAGGGAGCATGGTGTATGTATATGAGTATAAATGGTAACTCATGGAACTCAAGCATTGTACTTCTTACATCAGATGATTTGGATGGTGATTGGACAAACAGAGGTACAGTTGTGTATTCTGGATTTACTGAGTCAGGAGTTCATGATTATAAGGATACTGACTTTGCGAATATAGTCGGTTCGGATGAAAATGCTAAAAAGTTTATTTCAGAACACTACAAAAGGGGTTCATATACACCTTCATACAATGATGGCAAAAATGTATGTAGCAAAACAAATTGGAATAATTATTACGGGGCACACGCTATTGACCCTTGTGTAACATATGACTCAGAAGGAAGACTTTGGATGAGTTATGGTTCATGGTCAGGTGGTATCTGGATGTTTGAACTTAGTACAAGTACGGGACTTCGTGATGCTTCGATTGAGCATACATATAAAGATAATGAGAGTGACCCTTATATGGGATATAAACTTGCAGGTGGAAATCAGAAATCAGGAGAAGCTTCTTATATAGAAAAAATAGGAAGTAAATATTATTTATTTGTTTCATATGGTGGTTTTGCTGCAAAGGGTGGATATAATATGCGTGTTTTTGCATCAGACAAAATAAATGGTCCATATAAGGATGTGGCTGGAAATGATGCGAGATATGGTAGCAGTCAGTCCGATACTACAAGCACAGATGCAGGAAATACAAACGGAGTTGTCGGTGAGCGTCTTATGTCATATTATAAGTGGAGTTATCTTGACAAAGGGCGTGTAGCAGAGGGGCATAATTCAGCGGTAGCAGATGACGATGGAAAAGCATATGTTGTTTATCATACACGATTTAATGATGGAACTGAGGGACATCAGGTAAGAGTGCATCAGTTATTTAAGGCTAAAAACGGAGGTCTTGTTGCGACACCGTTTGAGTACTCCGGCGAGACATTATCTAAGTCTGCATATAGCAATGATGAAGTAGAAGGAGAATACAAAGTTATATTACACAAACAAAAGGTTGACAATAATAACCTTGAATGTTGCAATGAAGAAACTATCAAGCTTAATAAAAATGGAACTGTTACAGGTGATTATTCAGGTTCATGGGTGCAGTCAGAAGACGGGCCATACGTGACTATCGTAGCGGGTGGAGTTGTTTATCAGGGGGTATTTATAAAACAGAAGATAGAAGGCACTGCATACGAAACAATGTGTTTTACAACCGTTGGAAATAACAATGTAACTTTCTGGGGAACAAAAGGTTATACAGATGAAGCAATAGTCATAAAAGATGCAGGAATGATGAAAGTAACTGTTCCTGAAAAAACATATGTAGACCTTTCGCTTCCTACAAACGGAGATAATGGTTCTAGGATAAGCTGGTCATCTTCTGATACATCGGTAATGTCTGATAATGGTGAGGTTATTGATGCTCCAAAGGATGTAAAAGTGACACTGACAGCAACTATAACCTATAATAATTATTCAACAAAAAAGACATATGAAACTATCGTAACAACAGATAAAATGGCTGACAAAGATTCTGGCCTTGAAGCAAATTATACATTTGAGAACGGACTTAGAAATGAAGCTGATACGACTCAGACAGGTACAGCGAAAAAACGCGGTTCAGGAACTACTCCTACTATTGAATATAATAAGGATAGAAGTGGAAACGTATTAAAACAGGGATTTGGTGCTAATGGAAATGAAAGCTATACAGAATTTAGTAATCCGTTAAAAGGAAAAACATTAAGTGGAGTGACTGTTTCACAGTGGGTAAATTGTCCGAGTGAAGATTTGTGGGATGCACTCTGGAGCTTTTATGATACTGATTCATCTGATTCAAAAGACGGCAGAGTATTTTTTACTCCGAATGCTTATCTTGGATATAATGGAACGGTGAATGGAATCAATAAGTGGTTTGATCTTAATAGGGCTGACAAAACTACAGGAAATATTTGGACAAATCAGTGGCACTATGTAACAGTATCACTTGGAAAGAGTGATTTTGGAATATATGTTGATGGAAAACTTGTGTGCGATAAATCTAAATATACTTTGTATGCAGGTTCATCATATGCGGCTGCTGCCGAGGATATGCTTAATGTCATTTCATCATCAGATAGGTTTTATCTTGGATACGGCTCTTTCTGGGGTTCGGCTCCAGCATATATGGACAATGTACGAATTTACAGCAGGGCATTAAATATAGGTGATGTTGCAGTATTATATAATTCAGAAAAGGAAGAACTTGTCAATTCAAAAAATGCTGAGCAGATTCAGGAAAAAGCCATGCAGATTCAGGAAAAAGCCATGCAGCAGCAGAGTATATTCTACAAGAATTATAATGCAGATACGGATGCAAAGACGGCAGGATGGACATCAACAAGTGCACAGGGTTCGCTTACATTAGCAGGTGAGAGTGACGATGCATATAGGGGGTATGTTCAGTTTGCACCGGGAAATGTCACAGGAGGTAGAAGTGCTTATACTTCATTTGGAAATGTAACCCTGCCTGACAAATATGTAGTTGAATTTGATGCTAAACTTACAGCAGGAAATACATCTAGTTCGCAGCTTGCATTGTCAACGGCTGCTTATAGCAGGACAAATTGTGAGAGCAGTAATATAAATTATAGCTTATTAAATACCTCGTATTTATGGAGTTTGGATACAACAAATTCAACAAGCTGGAATATTTCATCAGGAAGTACGGCTTCAACAGCAAAGACAGATACAGTAACTATTGCAAAGAATACATGGACACATTTTAAGACGACTGTTGATAAGACCAACAAAAAGGTCACATTAGAGATAACGGATGCATCAGGAAAGACACTTAAGAAAATTGATATTGCAATGAGCAGTATCTCAGATGTAAAGGGATTATGGTATCTGAGTGGAAGAGCGAATGGTGTTGCTGGATTTGACAATGTCCGTATCTATGAAGAATCTGCAAGCCAAAAATATTCAGTATGTTACAGTCCTAATCATGTAGCAGCAGGAACGACTATAGAAACACAGGAATTTACTGTCAATGAGTCGCAGAAGCTCAAAAAGAATGAATTTACTCGCGACGGATATGAATTTATCGGATGGTCTAAAACTCCTGATGGAGCAGTTGACTATGCGGATGAGCAGAGTGTAAAAAATCTTGCAGGAGCAACAGAGGCGGTTGTATTGTATGCGGTTTGGAAAGAAGATTCATATACCGTAAAATACAATGCAAATGGAGCTGCGGGAGAGGAGATTTTACAGTATGGAAAACCAGGCTGCGGAATACGACTTATAGAAAATGCATATGTTCGCAACGGTTACAAGTTTAGCGGATGGGCAACAACAAAAGATGGAATTGTCTTATACAAAAATGCACAGGAAATTTTAGCAGACCTTGCAGAAAAAAATCAGACAGTTACATTGTATGCGGTATGGGAGGATACGCATCAGTTTACAATTAAGTTTAACTCAAATGGCGGAAGTGGCTCAATGTCAAATCAGTCAGCATTAAATAATGCTGAGTTCAAACTTAGTAAATGTAGATTTTCAAGAACAGGATATACATTTGCAGGCTGGGCAGAAACAGCAAATGGAACGGTTGTATATAATGATGAACAAAGCATTGATAAGAAACTTGCGGAGACAGGTGGAACTATAAGTTTATATGCCGTGTGGAATAAAAACGCAGTGGTTTCAACACCTACCCATACTCCAACAGTAACCCCGACGGTTACTCCATCGCAGAAACCGGCTTCAAGTCAGACTCCTGCACCGGGTTCGTCGGCAACAACAAAACCGACAGATATGCCAAGTAAGACTCCGACAGTAAAACCGACAGAAGTACCTACACAGAAACCAACGACAAACCCATCGGCAGAGCCGACGGTGTCACCAAGCAATGAACCGGCTGTTACACCATCAGTATCGCCAAGCACAGAGCCTGAACAGACTCCGACGGCGGCACCGACAAAGAAACCGGCAACAAAGAAGCTTAAGAGTGCAGCCATTACGGTTAAGAAAGGAAAGAAGAAAGTATCTTCCGTAACCGTTAAGAGAAAGAAAACTGTTAAACTTTCAGTTTCAGTGAACTCAAAAGCAAAACTTTCAATGGCAAAACTTTCAAAGAAGTATGCAAAGATTGTTAAAGTTAAATTTAAGAAGAATAAACTCACGATAAAAGCACTTAAGAAAAAGGGAAAGGTTTCCATTAAGATAACAAGTAAAAAGACTTCTAAGTATAAGGCGGCATCTAAGACGATTAAAGTTACCGTTAAATAGCAAAATTTTATAAAACTTGTTTTGGAACTAAAAATCCAATAAAGTAACAGCGATAATAAATGTTCTTGTTTGGTAAAAGTTCCAATATAAAAATATGACAGGCAATACAATGAACAAGTTCATTGTATTGCCTGTTTTGCCATTTTTATCTGAATTGTCGTAACAGTTCAGCCTTGCATTTCTTACATTCATAAACCTGCCAGCGAGCTGTCAGTCGCTGCTTTGCAGCTTATGTTTACTCATTTCAGAAATGAAAGGCTATTCCGCCCAAAAAAACAAGCCAATAATACATCGAGCAAGCTCGTGTATTATTGACTTATCTTTTTTTGGCTGAACTGTTACGAATTGTCAGTCAGATTGTGATTTATAATGGACTTTATGTTTTTTTTGTGTTAAATTATATGATACAGGGGTCTGGAACAGATAGTGATATACTCTGCATAAAGATCGCTGTCAATATCATTATGAAATGATACTATTATCCGGAGGTGGCAGGCGAATGCTTAGAAAACCATCAGCAAGACGTGCGCTTGCTTCATATATAGACAGTCAGGAAAGAGTTGACATAAAAGTAATCATGATTCTTTTCATGCTGAATGTATTTGGAATTATCATGATATACAGTGCATCAAGCTATAATTGCAGTCTGAGTCCAAAGTACAATTACGATGGTATGTATTTTGCAAAGAAGCAGATATTTAATGTTGTTCTGGGATTTGCTGTTATGCTTGTCATACGCTTGTGTAATTATAATCAATTATATATTTATCGTTTTTCAAAATCCCATTTGTTTAAGAATATAAAAGCTTTAAAAAATAAAAAAATATCTTTATCATGGCTTATATATATCATGTCGATAGTTATGACGCTTACATTGTTTTCAACGCTTAAAGTTGCGGCAAAGGGTGCAGTTAGATGGATAAAGATAGGACCGCTTTCACTGCAGGTTGCTGAGGTATCAAAGATACTCATTATTCTGTGGGTCGCAGCAATGATATCAAAATATATCAATCACAGAAACAAAATAAGAGTGTTGTTATTTATATGGATTCCGTCAATGCTTTCGGTACTTTTTTTATTTAAAGTCAGTTCCAATCTTTCCTCAGCCATTATAATCGGCGGTATAATTTTCGGAATGACTTTTATTATGACTCCATTTTGGAAGATACATATTGGAGTTGTTGCAGCCGGAGGTGTCGGTGTATATTATTATATAAATCACCTTAGAAATCTTATCAAATTGAATGTAAATCCCAAGGATTACAGTTTCAGAACCAGGCGTTTTTTGGGATGGCTTGCACCGCTTAAATATGCGGATGATGAGAGTTATCAGTCCCTCCAGGCACTCTATGCGGTTGCATCAGGAGGATTTTCCGGAAAAGGACTTGGAAACAGTGTCCAGAAGCTTTCTAAAATTCCTGAGGCACAGAACGATATGATATTTGCCGTTATATGTGAAGAACTTGGGATACTTGGTGCAGGGATACTGATAATGATGTTTATATACCTTATTTATCAGTTATTTAAGATAGCAGGGAGAGCAGAAACGGTATTTGGTCGTGCTATGGTTGCAGGCATTGCGATACATATAGCACTCCAGGTTGTTGTAAATATATTTGTCGTGCTTATGATAATACCAAACACAGGTGTATCACTGCCATTTATAAGTTATGGAGGTTCAGCAGTCGTATTTACGATGGCGGAGATGGGACTCGCTCTTGCAGTAGACAGGGAGCATTTCAAAGCTAAAGTAAAGAGAAAAGCAAAGCAGATAATAGAAGAAAAAGAACTTGCAGAGTGAAATAAATTATGATAAACTAAATTTAGTTATATGACTGACGGAAGTGGAAGTGACCACAGGGAGTATAACAGTTTGACAGCCGACCGTCTGGGCAGAAAAGTTCCCGGAAGTGTCGGTTTTTTTTTCATTAGGCATTTGCGAAACTATCATAAAACTTCATTAAATTGTGCAGGTATAACAAATAGTGTTAGTCGGCATTTTTGTCGTCGTCAGCACTTAATCAGCGTTTTTTGCTGATTTATGTACTGCTACGAACGACAACATAGCGAAAGCGTGCCGACGATATTATTTGTTATATCTGTGCAATTAACACAACCTATAATTAGTTTCGCAATCACCTATATATTTCATTTACGAAAGGAGATATTTAATGAACGAAATTCAGTTAAAATACGGATGCAATCCAAATCAGAAACCAGCAAGAGTATTTATGAAAGATGGAAGTGACCTGCCTTTTGAGGTTTTAAACGGAAAGCCGGGATATATAAATCTTCTGGATGCTTTTAACAGCTGGCAGCTTGTTAAGGAAGTAAAAGAGGCTACAGGTCATGTCGCAGCAGCTTCATTTAAGCATGTAAGTCCTGCCGGAGCCGCTATAGATGTACCTCTTACGGACACTATGAAAAAGGTTTATTTCGTAGATGATGATATAGAACTTACTCCTATGGCGACAGCTTACATCAGAGCAAGAGGAGCTGACAGAATGTCATCTTTCGGTGATTTTGTGGCACTCTCAGATGAGTGTGACGAAGCAACAGCAAAATATCTTAAGTCGCTTGTTTCAGATGGCATCATTGCACCGTCATATTCGGACGAAGCACTTGAGATACTTAAGGGCAAAAAGCGTGGAAATTACTGCGTTATCAAGATTGACCCTGATTATGAAGCAGCACCGCTTGAGACAAAAGATGTATTCGGAATCACATTTGAGCAGGGACACAACACGGTCAAGACAACAAAGGAACTTTTTGCAAATATTGTAACTGAGAAGAAAGAACTCTCAGAAGATGCATTAAATGATATGATAATTGCAAATATTGTACTTAAATATACACAGTCAAATTCAGTATGTTATGTAAAAGACGGACAGGCAATCGGTATTGGTGCAGGACAGCAGTCACGCATCCACTGTACAAGACTTGCAGGGGATAAAGCAGACAAGTGGTTCTTACGCCAGTCACCAAAAGCACTTAATCTTCCTTTTAAGAATGACATCAGAAAACCTGACAGGGACAATACTATAGATGTATATCTTTCAGATGAATATATGGATGTTCTTGCAGACGGCAAATGGGAGCAGTTCTTCACAGAGAAGCCTGAACCTATGACAAGAGAGGAACGTGCGGAGTGGATTAAAAATCTTGACGGAGTTACACTCGGTTCAGATGCTTTTATCCCATTCAGCGACAATATCGAGCGTGCAAATAAGAGTGGTGTCAAGTATGTTGCACAGGCAGGCGGCTCAAAGAATGACCAGTCTGTAATCGATGCCTGCAACGAATTTGGAATACTCATGGCATTCACCGGACTTAGATTATTCCATCACTAAGATGTAATAATCGTAAAAAATTCATCTTGAATTTTTCGTTCAGAAGATTTCGAGAGTACATTACGGAAAAAACGGAGGTTTTTATGGAAAAAGTATCTTTAAATAATGAACTCGCTTCAAATACATATCCGGGTAGAGGCATTGTTGTCGGAAAGACTGCTGACGGAAAGCATGCAGCAATCGCATATTTTATCATGGGCAGAAGTGAAAACAGCAGAAACAGGGTATTTGTGACAGATGGCGACGGAATCCGCACACAGGCTTTTGACCCGTCAAAGCTTACAGACCCAAGTCTTATAATATACGCACCTGTCCGTGTTCTTGGCAATGACACAATAGTTACAAACGGTGATCAGACAGATACGGTATATGAGCTTATGCAGGATGGTTCTACATTTGAACAGTCACTCTGCACAAGAGAGTTTGAGCCTGATGAGCCAAACTTCACACCTAGGATTTCAGCTATACTTCATGTGGAAGACGGCGGATTTGACTATTCAATGTCTATCCTTAAAAGCAATAACGGAAATCCTGACTGCTGCAACAGATTTACATTTGACTATGAAAATCCGGTCGCAGGCGAGGGAAGATTTATCCATACATATATGCATGATGGAAATCCGCTTCCAAGTTTTGAGGGAGAGCCAAAGCTTGTTGAGATACCAAATGATATGGATGAGTTTGGCGAGCTTGTATGGAACAGCTTAAATGAAGATAATAAGGTATCGCTTTTTATCAGATTTATAAACATTGAAGACGGAACATTTGAGAGTAAGATTTATAATAAGAATAAATAAGTATTGTTTGATTTTATTAGTTCAATGATTATGAATTGCAATTTTATATAAGAAAATTTAAGTCTGAGTTTAACCGCTCAGACTATTTTCTTTTTAAAATGAGAAGTAATATTTCAAGAATTAAGAGATTGTTCTTATCTCATTTCTAAATGTAGTGACGGAAAAGAGAAAAAAGTTGTAAAACACATGAGTTGTATATTGGATGATGAATATAGATTTTCACATCAGGCAGAATAAAGATATAAGTTGCTATTTATATCGGAAATGATTATACTGATATTACAATGAAAGTAAGGGATTTCTTACAGTGAAGGGAGGAAGAAAGATGGATTTAGCAAAAGTTACATCTAAGGGGCAGGTAACAATTCCTATTGATATTCGTAAAAAGCTTGGTCTGAAAAATGGTGATAAAGTGTTGTTTGTTGAAGAAGCAGGAAGAATATATATGATAAATTCATCAATGGATGCTTTTAGAGAAGCTCAGATGGAATTTGCGGGTGAAGCTGACAGAGTAGGACTTAGAGATGATGAAGATATTGTAAATATGATTAAAGAATTGAGGAAAGAGGGTGTTGTGGACAGATGAGAATTATGCTTGATACAAATGTGATTATATCAGCATTATTATTTCCGAGTAAAAGAATGAATGATATGATGGATTATATTTTTACACAACATCAGCTCGTTTTATCTTCTTATGTAGTTGAAGAACTAAAAAGCGTTGTAAAACGCAAGTTTCCTGCTAAGGAATATGCGATAGAAAAGTTACTCATGGTAATGAGCTATGAATATGTTTATACACCTAAGAAAATGGATGAAACTCTTTTTAATATAAGAGACTGTAAAGACTATCCGGTTTTATATACGGCAATAATAGAGGATGTGGATATATTGATTACGGGAGACAAGGATTTTTCTGATGTAAATATAGAAAAACCAGAGATAATTACTCCCGGAGAGTTTATCGAAAAATATATTTAGTAATATTTTTATAGAGAAATTTACAAACCACAACAAGAGGAGGCACCGCTATGAACATCGAAGAAAACATAAAATTATTTCAGCAGTACCAGAAAAGCAACAAACTCGAAAAAGCATCGGAAATGGTTGATGCGATAGCATATGCACTTAAAACAGATGGCAGAACTGTTTTGTGTGCAAATCATATTTTAGAGTTTTATCTGTTTGAATATTATTTTAAGACGAGAGATTATGAGGCGGTGAGGTATCCCGTGCATCGTATGTATCATTCTCTTGCAAAAAAATATATGGAGAGGATGCATTTTGACAAAGCATATGAAAAACTGGAGAGGGCAGCGGAGTGGAATCGGGTCGATATGGATATTTACTGGGAAAAGACCGAGTGCTTAAAACAGCTTGGGGAACTTAAAAAACTTAAAGAAACGACAAAAGAACTTCACAAATTTATATATACGAGGGCGGATATTGCCCGTTATTATCGAAATATAGCTTATTATTATGTGGAGAAAAAAGAGCCCGAAAAGGCAATGATGCTATATACATACAGCAATATGTTCAGTCACAGCAAGACTGCCGACAGTGAGATTAACTTCCTTGAAACTGCTCTTGGCAGGGAGTGCCCGGAATATACTGTTGAGCAGATACAAAAGGATGTAAAGAAAATTAAACTGCCTGTCGGTATATCAGAGACAACGCTTGCTATACTTTTCAGGGCAGGACAGCTTGAACTGGAGCAGGGGGACAAGGCTTCCGGATTAGAATGTATGGAAGTTTTGTATCAGGTGACAGGCGATGAAAATATAAGAAAGATCGTAGAGGGAAATTCATGACAGGAGTATTATTTGAGGGTGGTTCGTTCAGACCGGTTTTCAGTTGCGGAGTGATGGATGCATTACTGGAAGAGGATATTATTTTTCCGTATTGTATAGGTGTTTCAGCAGGTGCGGCGGATGCTGCATCATATATTTCAAAGCAGAAAGAGAGAAACATAAGGATACTTGAAAAATATCGCAATGATAAAAGGTATTTAAGTAAAAGAAATTTTATAAAAGAAAGAAGTATATTTGGGCTTGACTTTGTGTTCAGAGAGATACCAAACAGTCTTGACCCGTTCGATATGAAAACTTTCAAAGATTATAAAGGCAGCTTTGTAATAGTTACGACGGATGCGAAAACCGGCAAGGTACATTATTTTAACCAGAATGATGTGGACGAGACATTCGAGGTGTTTTGTGCAACCTGTGCATTACCGGGTGCGTGTCCGCCGGCAAAGATAAATGGCAGAAAATATTATGACGGGGGACTTTCAAATCCCATTCCAATAGATAAATGCCTTGAGGATGGTTGTGACAAGATGCTTATAGTCCTTACACAGCCTGACGGATTTGTGAAAACTCCAAGAAAATCAGAAAAAAACATAGCAAAGATAATGAAATTAAAATATCCAAAGATAGCAGATGAACTTCTTAACAGATGTGACAAATACAATGAGTCTGTAAAAATGTGCGAAAAGCTCGAAAAAGCAGGCAAGGCAGTAATACTCAGACCACGCTGTAAACTAAACAGTCTTGAAAGTGATGTTAGCACATTAAGAAAAACATATGAGATGGGAAAAGAAGTCGCAAAAGCTAATATGGAAAAGATAAAGTTTATAGAGTAACGGTTCTGCTATAAAAATATATTGTAATACAATCAACTGTTTTTTGCATTATAAATTATCTTTTTATGGCAGAAAGATGGCACTATATAAAAAAATGATTTGATTTTTATAAGAAATAGTATATAATAAAACTGATTGAGAAAAGTTAAGCCTAGAAAGCCTTGTTTAAAAGGTTCTGGGAAAATAAAGTTCCTGCTACACATCAGGGACAAGTCTAAAGATGGAGGATTTTAAAATGAGTAGATTAGTTTCAGCAAAAGAAATGCTTACAAAAGCTAAAGCTGGTAAGTACGCAGTAGGTCAGTTTAACATCAACAACTTAGAGTGGACAAAGTCTATTTTACAGACAGCACAGGAATTACAGTCACCTGTTATCCTTGGTGTATCTGAAGGTGCAGGAAAGTATATGTGTGGTTATAAAACAGTCGTAGGTATGGTAGAGGGAATGCTTGAGGAATTAGACATTACTGTTCCTGTAGCACTTCATCTTGACCACGGTTCATTTGAAGGTGCAAAAGCTTGTATCAATGCAGGATTTTCTTCAATCATGTTTGATGGTTCAAGCCTTCCAATCGATGAAAATGTTCAGAAAACAACAGAATTAGTAAATACATGTAATATTCTTGGTCTTTCTCTTGAAGCTGAAGTAGGTTCAATCGGCGGAGAAGAAGACGGAGTTATCGGTGCCGGTGAGTGTGCAGATCCTGATGAGTGTAAGAAAGTTGCAGACCTTGGTGTTACAATGCTTGCAGCAGGTATCGGAAATATTCACGGTAAATATCCTGAAAACTGGGCAGGACTCAGCTTTGAGACACTTGATGCTATCCAGGCTAAGACAGGAGATATGCCTCTCGTTCTTCACGGTGGTACAGGAATCCCTGCTGATATGATTAAGAAAGCTATCTCTCTTGGTGTTGCAAAGATTAATGTAAACACAGAGTGCCAGTTAGCATTCCAGGAAGCTACACGTAAGTATATCGAAGCTGGCAAGGACTTAGAAGGAAAGGGATTTGATCCTCGTAAACTTCTTGCTCCTGGTGCAGAAGCAATCAAAGCAACTGTAAAAGAGAAGATGGAACTCTTCGGATCAGTTGGAAAAGCTAACTAAAAAGTGAGCCATAATTAAAATGGTATTTTAAGGCTTAGAAAAGTTATCAGACAGCTTTGCAGTATATATTGCTGCAAAGTTGTTTTTCCTTTATAAAAAAATATAAAAATTATCTAAAAACCGACTGAAATGCAGTGTTTTTTTGCATTGTCTAAAAATTATAACCATAAATTTTTAAGCTATAATGCCCGGAAGGAGTAATTATATGACTAAAAACGAATTTTTATCCATACTTAGGGACAGTCTGGCGGGAAATGTGCCTTCTGATGTTATCAATGAAAATATAAGTTATTACAGGGATTATATTGAAAATAATGATAAAGCTGAAAGTCAGGTACTTGAAGAACTTGGGGATCCAAGACTTATAGCCAGGACTATCATAGACAGTTTTATTGCTGAAAAAGGACCTATGGCTGATTTTTATACAAAACAGGCAAGAGACGAATATCGCGGAAATTATGATAATGCATCATCATATGACAATAATTATGAAGATGATTATGATAATGGGTACAACCGTTTTTCTTTAAAATGGTATGATAAATTATTGGGAATAATAATTATCATAGTGGTGGCAGCACTGGTTCTTGCACTAGGTGCAGTCGCTCTTGGAATATTCTTTAGGATAATACTTCCGCTTATAGTTATATATTTTGTAGTTAAGTTTATAATGGAAAGGTTGACATAAAGGTTCACACAGTGTTAATATCCTTATTGTCCGTAAAATAAGAGTGAACAAAAAGCACTGGTTTAGCTATAGACAGCAGTTCAATATATATGGTGCGGACAGCGTACAATACAGCGTTTATAAATAAAACTGATTTTATTAGAATGGAGTAAAAATGTATAAGATATTATGTAAAGATGGCAGTGCAAAAAGAGGTCGTCTTGAAACGGTACATGGAACGATAGAAACACCGGTATTTATGAATGTTGCAACAGTTGGAGCAATGAAAGGTGCAGTTTCGACGGAGGATTTGCAGCATTTGAAAACACAGGTTGTATTGAGTAATACTTACCATCTTCATGTCAGACCGGGTGATGAAATTGTTAAAAAGATGGGTGGATTGCATAAATTTATGACTTGGGACAAACCTATTCTTACCGATTCAGGCGGATTTCAGGTTTTTTCGCTTGCCGGACTCAGAAAGATAAAAGAGGAGGGCGTTTATTTTAATTCCCATATAGACGGAAGAAAAATATTTATGGGGCCTGAACAGAGTATGCAGATTCAGTCAAATATAGCTTCAACGATAGCTATGGCATTTGACGAGTGTCCTCCGCATCCTGCCACAAGACAGTATATGCAGAATTCTGTTGACAGGACAACGAGATGGCTTGAGAGATGTAAAAAGGAGATGGACAGACTTAACTCGCTTGATACTACGATAAATAAGTCCCAGCTTCTTTTTGGAATAAATCAGGGCGGAACTTTTGAGGACATACGAGTAGAACACGCAAAGAGAATATCAGAGCTTAACCTTGACGGTTATGCACTTGGAGGGCTTGCAGTAGGTGAAAGTCATGCTGAGATGTATGATATTATCGAAAAGACAGTACCATATCTGCCGGAGGACAAGCCGACATATCTTATGGGAGTCGGAACTCCTGCAAATATTCTCGAGGCAGTAGAGCGTGGAGTTGATTTCTTTGACTGTGTATATCCGGCAAGAAACGGCCGTCACGGTCATGCCTATACAAATCACGGCAAGATGAACCTTATGAATAAAAAATATGAGCTTGATGACAGACCGCTTGATGAGACTTGCGACTGTCCTACCTGTCGTAAGTACAGCAGAGCTTACATAAGACATCTCTTAAAGGCAAAGGAAATGCTTGGTTTAAGACTTATGGTAACGCACAACCTTTATTTCTATAACAGCATGATGGAAGAAATTCGTGATGCTATTGAAAAAGGGTGTTTTAAAGAATATAAAAAGAAAAAATTAGAACAGCTTGAGGAGGAAGCAAAATGAATTTGACAACAACATTGTTAGCAACAAAAGCAGGCGGAACACAGAGTATAATAAGTATGGTTGTAATATATGCGGCTATCATTGCGATTTTCTGGTTCTTTGCAATCAGACCACAGAAGAAGCAGCAGAAAGAGCATGATGCACTTGTATCTACGCTTGCAGTAGGTGACAGCATACTCACAACAAGCGGATTTTTCGGTGTTGTAATCGACATTATGGATGAAGTAGTTATCGTAGAATTTGGAAACAACAAGAACTGCCGTATTCCTATGAAGAAGGAAAATATTGTGGAGATAGACAAGCAGGAAGAAGAAGCTAAAGCTGCAAAGAAATAAGTTGTTGTGCCGCATTTAAGATATGTACGGCAATATAAGCAATGCTGTGAACAGGCAGCAGAGCGGACTCAGAATATCCGTTTGACTTATCCATAAAATTTAAAAAGCTGTAAATTCACATATTTTTGTGGATTTGCAGCTTTTTTATGTTATAGGAAACTTCTCGTTTCCCATAACATAAAAACACTCCGTGAGGATGCGCATTTCGCGGAAAAGAAATAAATGCTACGCATTCCGCTTAAGCGCGAAAGAGTCGCAAGCGACTCTTTGTTCTTGTTGTAAATATTTGGTAAATCCAAATATTTTTTTGAAATTATAAATATCTATAAAATTCTAAAACTTTTTTGACTGTAATTTTTTTGGAAACTCAAACTTTGTCAGTACACTAGGCATTTTCAGCATAATCCAAAACTTTTTTTGTGAATTCTGAAGGCTTTGCGGCTTTTGCAATATTAACAAGATACTCGAAAGGAACACTTAATGTGCCACGGCCCGTACCCATATCTATAGCCGGTTTGTTACTGCCGTGGAAGTCTGAGCCGCCGCTTGGAAGAAGCTCGTATTTGTTGCAAAGTTTTCGTGCATATGTCTCGTCCTGTGCCGTGTGATTTGAATATTTTGCCTCCATACCTTTAAGTCCGGCAGCTTTAAGACGGACGATAAGAGTTTCAAGTTCTTTTTCTTCGAGTTTATAGTGGAGAGGGTGTGCAAGGATAGGAACACCGCCCGATTCGAGAATAAGTTCAATACCCTCCTCAGGAGTGATATATTTTCTTGGAACATAGAATGGACAATGTGTGTCGAGATATTTATCAAAAGCCTCGGCAGCATTTTTTACAATACCGTGTTTTATAAGCCATCTTGCAAAGTGTGCTCTTGTTATAACGGTGTCAGGATTGCCCTCCTGAAGTTCTTCATAGGTCATATTGATGGAAGCGTTGTTGAATTTTGCTACCATTTCCTTGTTTCTATCAACTCTTCTTGAAACTAAAAGGTCAGAAATTTTGGTAAATGCAGGATTTTTGTAGTCGATAAAAAGCCCGACTATGTGAATATCCCCGTCTTTATATCCTACAGAAAGTTCAGTTCCGGGAACAAAAAGAACGGATGCGTTTTGTTCTTTAATGGCGGTAATCGCACTTTCTATTCCGCCTACTGCATCGTGGTCGGTGAGAGCAAATGCAGCGAGATTTTTTTCAACTGCTTTTTTAACAAGCTCTGCCGGAGAAAATGTTCCATCTGAAAAAGTTGAATGTGTGTGTAAGTCTACTGTTTTTATCATATTGTTCATGTAATGCCTCATTTCTTTTTTATGTACTTTTTATAGTGTTGTCTGGAATGCCGCAAAAGAAAAGTTTTATACGAAATATAGATAATTGATGGTAAGCAGTTCTATATTTCGTATGATTTTCCATTAAGGTGGCATCTCAAATTTATGCTTAGACTGCATAACATCATGTAATATAACAAAAGTTTAACATAAAAAAGGATAAAAATGAATAGACATGAAAAAGAAAGGTGTGAACAGTAAATGATGTTTAGTCATGCAAAGGCAAAGTGTGAATGTTGTTTATTACATCTAGGCACACCAATAGGGATATTTGACTTTGCAGGTAGTGTATGCCGGTCAGAATGGAGGTTGTTATGGCGGAGAAAATAGTGAAAAATTATATGATAATATTGGTAATTCAGATTTTACTGACCGTGGTAATATTATTTGCGGCTTCGGCAATAATATGGAAGTGTGCGGGAGATGAGAGTATGGTTAGTGCCGTTGTCACAGGGACATACATAATAGTAAGTCTTGTGGGGGGCTTTACTGCCGGAAAAATGTTTGAAAAAAACAGGTATCTTTGGGGAATACTGGCAGGGATATTGTATTTTGCCGTACTTATAGCAGCAGGTGCAGCAATTTTTAAGACATTTAAATTTGAGAGCAGTATGATTATTAATGGAATTATATGTATGACATCCGGCATGGTAGGTGGAATGATTTCACATAAATAGTGACGGCAGAATATTGCCGGCTGAAATTATGGGATTGTTGCAATAAATAACATCTTTTTATACTGTAATGCAACATTAAAAATATATATAAAACTTAATAAAAAAGTAAGCACATATTACAAAAAATGTGTTATCATGAATATAAAGTAACATAGTGGAAGGCAGGGAGTGTTATGAAACGCAGAGATGAAATGAGAATAGAAAGCTATAGAGAAAGAGCAGTGCGAAGCAGGCGGCGCAGGGAGCGTGAACTTAAAAAGACGAGATTTATTCTTATGAATGCGGCGATAGCTTTAGTTGTGATACTTATTGTGTTTGTTGTTGCGATTATTAAATTAAATGGAAAAGGAAACAGCGGCAGCAAAGATTATACACAGGAAAATATAAAAAAGAAAGACACAAAAAAAGCTAAGAAGCCGGTCATGACGGCAACTCCGGCACCTACGAAGAAAGCCGTAACGCAGAATACAGGTGTCGGTGCAAAAAAGTGGATAAGGACAGATCTTGACAAAGACAAGCCGATGATAGCTTTGTCATTTGATGACGGTCCATACACACCGGTTACATCCAAGATTTTAAAGGTTTTGAAAAAGTATGATTCAAGGGCTACATTCTTTGTTGTTGGAAACAGAATACAGACATATAAAGAGATATTAAAAGAGTCGTACGACATGGGAAATCAGATTGGAAGCCACACATATGACCATGAGGATTTAAGTAAAAAGAATAAAAAGCAGCTTATATCTGAGATGAGAAAGACAAATAGAGAACTTCGCTCAGTTATAGGATGTAATGCGACGCTTATCAGACCTCCATATGGAAATATAAGTGATCTTATGAGAAAAGTCATCAAAATTCCGATGATGTACTGGAGTGTTGATACAGATGACTGGAAATGGAGAAATACGGCAAAGATTCTTGCTGGGTGCAAAAATGTAAAGGATGGAGATATAATACTTATGCATGATCTTTATCCGAGTACGGCAAATGCAGTAAAGAAGCTTGTTCCAAGGTTAAGGAAAAAGGGGTATCAGCTCGTAACGATAGATGAATTGTTTTATTATAAAGGAATAAAGGCGAAAGCCGGAAAAGTTTATGCGAGTGGAAGAAAATAGTTATTAAAAAAATTTGCCAATATGCTGTTTGCTATGGTATAATACAATTTAGCGTGGCTTATTGTACGGTAAACTACGGTAATCATGTTTTAAGTATTAAGTAAAAGGAGAAAAACAGCATGAAGGACAAGAAAAAAGGATTATTGCATTTGTTTATCATAATAGCAATAATCGGACTCTGTTCTTATATAACATTAGTAGGTATCACTAGTGCACATAAGGGCAGTGCCAAAAACATTAAACTTGGTTTGGACTTAGCCGGTGGTGTAAGTATCACATATGAAGCTACTAAGGACAATCCAACGGCAACGGAGATGAAAGATACCATTCAGATGATGCAGCAGCGTGCAGAGGTTTACAGCACAGAGTCTTCAGTAGTTCAGGTGGGTGACAATCGTATTGAGATTGATATACCGGGTGTTGCGGATGCAGATGAGGTTCTTAAATCACTTGGTAAAGAGGGTTCACTTGACTTTGTAGCAGAGGATGATATGAAGCTTGATAAAAAGGGAAATCCTCAATACACAAAGACCGTATGTACAGGTAAACATATCAAAAAGGCTGAGGCAGGTACACAGCAGAATGAAGTTACAAAGAATAAAGAATATGTAGTTGAACTTTCATTTAATGCAAAGGGTACAAAGTTATTTGCGGATGCGACAAAAGCCGCTTATCCTACAAAAAAGAAGATTTATATTGTATATGACGGAAAAGTGCTTTCAGCACCAAATGTTCAGGCTGAGATTACAGACGGAAAAGCAGTTATTTCCGGCAGCTTTGACACATATGACAAGGCAGAAGAGCTTGCATCAATGATTCGTATCGGTGCACTTCCGGTAGAACTTAAGGAAATCCAGTCACAGGTAGTTGGAGCACAGCTTGGTCAGGATGCCATTCAGACAAGTTTACTTGCCGGTGCAATAGGTTTTGCTCTTGTAGTAATATTTATGCTTGTATTCTACAGACTTCCGGGACTTGCAGCTTCTATAGCACTTGTTTTTTACCTCGTGCTGATGCTTGTAGCATTAAACGGATTGAATATAACGCTTACACTTCCGGGTGTGGCAGGTATCATACTTAATATAGGTATGGCGGTTGATGCGAATGTTATCATATTTACCCGTATCAAGGAAGAACTGGCTAAGGGCAAATCAGTTCAGACAAGTATTAAGCTTGGTTTTGAAAAAGCTCTTTCAGCCATCGTTGATGGTAATGTTACAACGCTTATCGCCGCATTCGTACTTTATATAAAAGGATCAGGAACTATAAGAGGTTTTGCAACAACACTTGCAATGGGTATTATCCTCTCAATGTTTACTGCACTTTACATCACAAAATATATTCTTCAGGCAATGTATTCACTTGGTGTGGATGATGTAAAATATTTTGGTGTTGAGAAACCTAGAAGACAGATTAAATTCGTTCAGAACAGGGTTAAATTCTTTGTTATCTCAGGAGTGCTTATTGCTGGATGTGTTGTTTGTCTTATAGTAAATAAGGCGACATCAGGAAACATATTAAATTATGGTCTTGACTTCCTCGGTGGTACAACATATGACATACCATTTGGCAAAGATACAAAGATTGATTCAAGTCTTAAGAAAGAGGTTGAGTCTATCTTTGCAAAGAACAGCAACTCAAACGATATAGTAATATCAGAGGTTTCAGGTTCTAATGAACTTAATGTAAAGACTGTTGAGCTTACAGAAGAACAGAGAGCTAATGTTACAAATGAGCTTTCTAAGAAATACAGTATTAAAGAGAAAAATATCCAGATACAGAGTATCAGTGCTTCGGTATCAGGCGAGATGAAGCGTGATGCCGTACTTGCGGTAATAATAGCAGCAATCTGTATGCTTATTTATATTTGGTTTAGATTTAAAGATATTGTATTCGCAGGAAGTGCCGTACTTGCATTGCTTCATGATGTTATAGTAGTGCTTCTTGTATATGCAGCAGCAAAGATTTCAGTAGGAAATACATTTATTGCCTGTATGCTTACGATAGTGGGTTACTCAATAAATGCGACTATCGTCATATTCGACCGTATCCGTGAAAACATTGGAACACGTTCATCTATTACTGACGAGAGACTTTCAGAGATAGTAAATGACAGTATTACACAGACATTGACAAGAAGTATCAATACATCACTTACAACATTCTTCATGGTATTCATGCTTGCAATACTTGGAGTAGATTCAGTAAGAGAGTTTGCTATACCGCTTCTTGCAGGTATCGTTTGTGGTGCATACTCATCAGTATGTATAACAGGTACACTCTGGTACACGATTAAAAAAGCAACACACAATAAGAGTGGAAAGGCTGCTAAGAAAGCTAAATAAAGTTTTTGGAAAGTTACAGGAAAAAACCCCATAAGGCACAACTTATGGGGTTTTGTGTAACAGTTCAGCCAAAAAAAGATAAGTCAATAATACACGAGCTTGCTCGATGTATTATTGGCTTGTTTTTTTGGGCGGAATAGCCTTTCATTTATGAAATGAAGTAAACACAAGCTGCATAGCAGCGACTGACAGCTTGCTGTCAGGTTTACGAATGTAATAAATGAGAGGCTGAACTGTTACGGTTTTGTTTTTGTGTTCATATGATGGGGTACATAACGCATTAGCTTTATTTACATTTGCATACAAATGATACCCAGTCACCTAAGGTGTTTTTCTCGATTATCTCAAAATTATTTTTTAGAAGTGCTTCTTCAACAAGGTCAGCTTTTTCGGCTAGTATTCCGGATGAGATAAAAAGACCGCCGGGTTTGATAAAGTTTGCAATGCAGTCTGAGAGCGGTATGATAACATCAGCGAGAATGTTCGCAACTGCAATGTCAACAGGTTCTTTTAATTCGTTTCGGACATTTTCGGTATCTTCAAGTATATTAAGGTGTTTAGCCTTGATGCGTGTTTCTTCTATATTATTAAGTGCAGCATTTTCAATCGTTGCCTCAACTGCATATGGGTCTATGTCAAGACAGAATGCAGATTTTGCACCGCAGAGCAGTGAGCATATCGCAAGGATTCCACTTCCGCAGCCTGCATCAAGAAGCGTGGTTTCTGTGGTGATATATTTTCTGAGTGACAAAAGACAGAGTTTTGTTGTCTCGTGAGTTCCGGTTCCAAAGGCAGAACCGGGATCTATCTGCATTATTATGTCATTTTGATCTGCATCATCAGGTGTTTCTTCCCAAGTGGGTTTGATGATGATATCATCTGCAACTCTGAAAGCCTTGAAATTATCTTTCCATTTATCTTTCCACTGACTGTCATCCTCGATTGAATAATTTATCTGCGGCATTTTTATATGTGTAAATTTCTTGATCTTTTTGATCTTCTTTTTAAGTCTTTTAATAAGAACTTCAGGTTCTAAGACTTCTTTTTTGTTATTATCCATATCCTCATCTCTTATAGAAGAACCTGTGCTGAAAAATTCTGTATTTTCCTCGCCGGGAACTTCCGTATAAAAAGTAAGGATCGAGCTGCCATCATCAACTCCCATATCAGCAGGAATATCAGTGTACATCTGTTTTTCTTCCTTCTCGGTAAGAGGAACATGATCCTTTATCTCATATCCGTCAATGCCCATAGAGCAGAGGATGTTTCCTATAATGGGGGCATCATGTGTGGTTGTATGTAATTCATATTTAAGCCAGTTCATAAAAATTCCTTTCATTGAGTTTTTTAATGATAGTTAATTGCAAAACAATCAAAAGACTACATTTTTTGTGCAACTTTAAATATCATAAGCAAGGTGCTTCTGACACCGTCGGTACTTAAGGTGTGTCTTTTACGCCTTTATGTACCGCTACGAGTGTCGGGCAGCGAGAGCGTGCCTTGTGTTGATATTGTATATGTTGCACAAAAATTCACAGCGTAATTTTCGTTTCGCTAATGTCTAAGTTTTATAATGATTGTAGCATATATAGATGTAAATGTGTACTGGTGTATTGTGTCACTGAATGATATAGCACTATGGGTTGTTGTTGCTCAGGTTTTGTGTTAAGGTATAAATAATATGTGTATGGTGGCTGAAAGGGGGATAAAATGTCTGATATAATCTTAAATATTATAAATGAATATGTAGAAGCTGTAAAAAAAATATTTGGAACATACTTAATGAAAGTTATAGTATATGGTTCATATGCAAGAGGGGATTACAATGAAAAATCTGATATAGATATTATGTTTATCGTAACTTTGGATGAAAATAAAATACATGAAACATTTAATGAGGTATGTGATATTGCATTTGAATATGAAATGAAGTACGGAATAGTGATTTCGCCTATTATAAAAAATGATAAACATTTTGAAAAATGGATGGAGGTGCTTCCGTTCTACCAGAATGTTGTCAAGGAGGGAGTATGTGTATATGAATAAAGAAGCGGATAGATTAAATTTAAGCAAATATCGTTTGGAAAGTGCTGAAAGCACATATAGAACTAGCTAAAACAGTCATATATCAAGTGAAAGAATACCTAAAAGAAAAAACAGGAGATTTCCAATGAAACAGTGGATGTATAAAAAATGCAATGCCGATACCGCAGCAGTTGCGAAAAGATATAATATTTCTGAGATATTTGCGAGAGTTCTTGTAAACAGGGGACTCCATTCATGGAAAGCAATGGATGCTTATATTTTTCCGGATATGGAAAAAATGTATAGACCTGAGCTTATGAAAGATCTCACTAAGGCGGCAGATATTCTTGTAAATTCGATAAATGATAAAATCAAGATAAGAGTTATAGGTGATTATGATGTTGATGGAGTTATGTCGTCGTATATTCTTTACCGGGGGATAAGGATGCTCGGTGGAGAGGTGTCCTGTCGTATTCCGCACAGGGTAAAGGACGGCTATGGTATCCGTGATTACATGGTTGACGAGGCGGCAGATGACGGAGTCGGTCTTATCATTACCTGTGACAATGGAATATCTGCCTTAGGTGCGGCTAAAAGGGCAAAAGAGCTTGATATTAAATATATTCTTACGGATCATCATGAAGTGCCGGACAAGGACGGGGTGGAGATTATCCCGGTTGCAGATGCAGTTGTTGACCCGAAGCAGAAAGCGTGTACCTATCCTTATAATATGCTTTGTGGTGCAGGTATTGTCTATAAACTTATGAGTTATATTTTTGAGGGGAAAAATGACAAGTCATATATAAATGAACTTCTTCCGTTTGCGGCAGCTGCAACGGTGTGTGATGTTGTACCGCTCGCTGATGAAAACAGGATAATAGTGAGCAATGGACTTAAGATACTCAACGATACTGCACATCTTAAAAATACCGGCATGCGAAAGATGATAGAACTTCTTGAACTGTCTGAACATATAAAATCAGGGTCTCTCGGTTTTCGTATAGGTCCGTGCATAAATGCAGCGGGGAGACTTGATGATGCCTCACTCGGTCTTAAGATGCTTATGACCGAAGATGAAAAAGAAGCAGTAAAACTTGCAAATGAACTGATAACGCTTAACGAGGAGAGAAAGGAACTAACGGCACAGGCAACGGATGATGCAATTACACAGATTGAGGAAACGAATGCACTTGAAAGACCTGTACTTGTAGTTTATCTTAAAGACTGTCATGAGAGTGTTGCGGGCATAGTGGCTGGGCGGATAAGGGAGAAATACTACAGACCGGCATATATACTTACCGACGGTGAAAAAGGGCTGAAAGGTTCTGGACGCTCAATACCAGGGTATCATATGCAGCAGGCATTGCAAAACTGTCAGGAACTGCTCACTGAATTTGGAGGCCATGCACTGGCGGCAGGTTTTTCGCTGCCAAAAGAAAATCTTGGAAAATTTAGGGAAACTTTAAATGAACAATGCCGTCTTTCCGATGAGCAGCTTGTTGAAAAAGTAAGTTTTGATATGGAACTTGAGCTGTCGAAAGCCACAAAAAATCTTGTAGAACAGCTTCAATATATGGAGCCTTTTGGTGAGTCAAATGACAGTGCCGTGTTTGCGAGAGGAAAGCTTAAGATAAGTTCGATGTATCTCTGCGGAAAAGAAAATCAGATTGCAAAATTAAAACTTGAAGATGACGGACTTTTGTATGAAGCGGTGGATTTTCATGCGGATAATTGCCTTTTGCGTGCAATAGAAGAAAAGTACGGAAAAAATGAGTGGGAGAAAATGAAGCAGGGGAAGTTCGGGCAGCAGATAAGTATTCTCTATCAGCCTGAGATTAATAACTGGAGCGGAAATGTGCAGATGAAGATTGTTGATTGTATGTAGGGGATAGTATTTGTGTATGACGGCTGTGTGTAGGGATAATTAACAAGACAAAAGCGTATTGAAATAGATGTTGCTGACTTTGCCGGTTAATGCTATTATATGTAATATAACCAAGTTTTGTGCAATAAATGGCACGCAATAGTGCAATAGTACATAAATACAAACTGAAATGATTTTTTGGAATTTTTAAATAACACAGGAGGAGTTTTATGTCAGATTTATCTTCTTTATCTGCGATAGCAGGTTTGTCGGGACTTAATGAGAGGGATTCTTATTACCAGTATCTTATAAACAACAATTCGACCAGCAATATGCTTAATGCGTTGTCCGGGGATTCGAGTGATAGTGACAGCAGTAGCAGTCTGTCAGGGATTACAAATCTTCTTAGTCAGGCATCCTCACTTACAGGAGCAGATTCTTCATCTCTTTCGGGATTGTCATCACTGCTTGGAAGTTCTACGAGTGACGGAGATATTTCATCACTTGGCACTATTTCAAGTTTTTCCCAGATATTAAAGACATATCTCACGGCAGAACAGACTGAAGCGGCAAAGATGGCAAATACAATGTCGGAGGCTCTTAAAGAAGCAGACGCAAACGGAGAGGATAAATCTTTGACCACATATAAGACAGTGCAGGAATTATATGATTATTTTACAAGTAAGGCAAGTGCTGAGGGGAAGTCTAATATTGCATCAGCGGCGGATTCGACAGGAACAAAGAGTTCATCGGTTTCAGATACAGATAGCAGCACAAGTGAACAAAGTCTTGCATCAGCCGGACAGGCATCAGCGGCGGAGTTTGATTTTGACGGTTTTGAGAGTGATGTTGACAGCAGCATAGAGTCAGTGATGGCATCAACGGGTATTACCATGTAGATAAAATGCAAGGGCTGGGAATCAGAGTTTCGCCCTTGCATTATTTTTTATTGTATGATGTTAGGGTCAAGCCAGTAGATAGCAATGAAGCAATCCGGAGCATTAGTGAGATACCATTTTTTTAAATCAGGAATTTGCAAAATTAACTTCAGGCTGTGCTTAGTGTGTAATTATAACTAATAATAGTGCTGACACGCTCTTACTATGTTGTCATTTATATATTGAGATTTATAAAATCATGATGAATTTTATAATGAAATATTATCTTGGCTAAAAAGCGGGATATTATGTATATTATAAGCATAAAACTGGGAATAATATTTACCGGGTAAGAAAATACATTTTTTTGTATCAAAACATTTTGCCATACAACAAGAAGCAGTGAAATAAGTATAAAATTATAATTCTCTGCTTTATATTTTTTATACGAAAAATTATATTTTTTTGCAGTCTGGCTAAGTGTAAAAAAACATTCCCTGTCGGAAACATCAGCCTTTTTTTGGGAAGCAGTATTTTTATCCGGGGATGTTTCAAGATTAACTGCAAATCTGAGAGCAGCAGGGAAAATGATTCCTGCAAGAAGAATATATCCGGGGATAATGTTCATCGGATATAATGTTATGATAAGAAGAGCAAATATCAGATATTTGGATATAATAAGTCCCATATATCTGCTTATAATGTTTAATTCGTGATTTATTTCTTTAGCCTGTGACATAATAATCCTCATTTCCATGTATGATAAATATATATATAAACATTATAAACAGTATAGCAAATTTAGTCAAAAATGACAAAAATCTTACAATTTGCTTTTAAATTGAAAAGGGTCTTTAAAATTGAAAGCAAATGGTATATAATAAATTGGAATATGTAGAAATATGCTGAAAAATAAAATAGTGAAATATGAAAGTAAATGTATCGAAAGGAGAAACAGAGATGGTAGGTAGCGATATCGGAATAGATCTTGGTACAGCAAATGTACTTGTTTATATAAAAGGAAAAGGTGTTGTTTTAAGAGAGCCTTCAGTTGTTGCTTTTGACAGGGATACAAATAAGATTAAGGCTATAGGTGAAGATGCAAGACTTATGCTTGGTCGTACGCCTGGAAATATCGTAGCAGTTCGTCCGCTTCGCCAGGGTGTTATTTCTGATTATACAGTTACTGAGAAGATGCTCAGATACTTTATTCAGAAATCTTGTGGAAAGAGCCGTTTCAGAAAGCCACGCATAAGTGTATGTGTACCTAGTGGTGTTACTGAAGTTGAAAAGAAAGCAGTAGAGGATGCCACTTATGAAGCAGGTGCAAGAGAAGTTGCAATCATAGAGGAGCCTATTGCAGCAGCTATTGGTGCAGGAATAGATATTTCAAAGCCATGTGGAAATATGATAGTTGATATAGGTGGCGGTACGGCAGACATTGCTGTTATCTCGCTTGGCGGTACAGTTGTAAGCACTTCTATAAAAGTAGCAGGTGACAACTTTGATGATGCTATCGTAAGATATATGAGAAAAACGCACAATCTTCTTATCGGTGAGAGAACAGCTGAGGAAATCAAGATAAAGATAGGTTCTGCTTATCAGCGTCCTGAGGTTGTTACTATGGATGTAAGAGGTAGAAATCTTGTTACAGGTCTTCCAAAGACTATTACGGTTACATCTGATGAGACACTTGAGGCACTTAAGGAGATTACTTCACAGATTGTTGAAGCAGTGCACAGCGTACTTGAGAAGACTCCGCCTGAACTTGCAGCCGATGTATCAGACAGAGGAATTGTCCTTACCGGTGGCGGAAGTCTTTTATATGGTCTTGAAGAGCTTATCGAGGAAAAGACAGGAATTACGACTATGACAGCAGAGGAGCCTATGACAGCAGTAGCCGTAGGTACAGGAAAATTTGTTGAGTTTTTGGCAGGAAAGCGTGACGACGACTAAAGAAAAGATGTGATTTTGACGATAAATCAAGTATGAAAGTGTCTGTGCAGCAGCCGGGTATGAAGCAGTTGTTTAAGATTGCATTTTAGAATAAGCTGATATGGTATATGCATCAGACAGATTAAGAGTTTGTTCCTTATGAAAGGGGATAGTAGATGGTTAGAGGATTATATACTGCCTACACGGGTATGGCTAATGAACAAAAGAGACTTGACATTATATCAAACAATCTTGCCAATTCAGCAACAGTCGGATATAAGGAAGAGAATGTTACGAGTAAGTCATTTAAGGATTTTATGATAACAAAGATAAGAGATGGCTCAGAGGCATATGTTGACAGAGAAATTGGTGCGATGAATCCGGGTGTCAAGATAGGCGAAACATATATGAACTGGGATCAGGGTTCCCTTCGTGAGACGGACAACACATATGATATGGCTATTCAGGGAAATGGTTTTTTTGCCATAAAAGTAGTTGACAAAAATGGTGATTCATCCATCAAATATACACGAAACGGTCAGTTTACCATTACAAATGAGGGTTATGTTGTTGATGTTGACGGAAACAGACTTCAGGGAGCCAACGGTGATGTGCAGGTTCCGGTAGATGCTACAGATGTAGCAATCAAGTTAAATGGTGCGGTATATGCAAATGGCGAGCAGGTTGATACCATTACACTTACTGATTTTGAGGATTACAATTATCTTGATTTGTACGGTGACAATATGTATAACGCAGTTGACGGAGCTACGACAAAGAGTTCAACAGCTACCATTCTTCAGGGATTTACGGAACAGTCAAATGTTAATGTAGTTGATGAAATGGTTTCAATGATAACTATTACGCGTGCATATGAAGCAGGTCAGAAGATGATAAAGACACAGGACAGTCTGCTTGAGCAGGCGGTTTCAAGTGTAGGTAAGGTCTGATAAAATATAATGTTGTCATTTGTCATAATTATTCAAATGGCATATATTAAGCAGTAAAGTCAGCAATGTATTTCAAACGGAATATACATGACAGAAATGGAGAGGCATTATGATGAGATCGCTTTGGACTGCTGCTTCGGGCATGAAAGCTCAGCAGACAAGTCTTGATATTATTTCAAATAACTTATCAAATATAAATACAACAGGATATAAGAAAGAGACAGCAGAGTTTCGTTCACTCTTATATCAGAACATTCAGAAACAGACTACTGACACAAACGGTCAGGAAAAGCCTATCGGTGCACAGGTTGGTCTTGGTGTAAAGGTCGCTGCCGTTGGAACGACTTTTAAACAGGGCAATTTTGCAACTACTGATGGTGCATTTGATTTTGCGATAAACGGCAAAGGTTTCTTTATGATAGAACAGCCTGACGGAAGTATTGCCTATACAAGAAACGGTAATTTTCAGCTTTCAGTTAATACATCAGGTGGTCTTACCCTTTCTACATCAGATGGATATGCAGTGCTTGATTCAACAGGAAATCCTATCACTTTTGATGCAAATGTAGATACGACAAAGCTTACTTTTGACAATTATGGAAATATCAAATATGTAGATGCTACGGGAAATGCCCAAAATCTTGGAATTGCCATCGGAATTGCACAGTACAACAATCCGGCAGGTCTTGAAAAAATGGGTGACAGTTATTTTAAAGAGTCAGTTGCATCAGGAACACCGAGAATAGAAGGTCAGGATGCAAATCTTCAGAGAAGTGTCGTAAAGAACGGTTACCTTGAAAGTTCAAGTGTGCAGGCAGTTGATGAGATGGTTGATATGATTGTTACACAGCGTGCATATGAGATGAATTCAAAGGCTATAACTGCATCAGATGAGATGCTCCAGCAGGCAAACAACTTAAGATCTTAAGGAGGTTAGGATATGAGTTCAGTTTTAGATGTTTCATCAATATACAATTCATATTCATCAAAGCTTGGTTCTACATCCGCGGATTCGATTGAGAGTACATTAAAGAGTACAAATTCTTCCACAGATTCAGAAAAGCTTATGGATGTATGTAAAGACTTTGAGTCATATTTCGTGCAGAAGATTATCGAGGAGTCAAAGAAAACACTTGATAACGAGGACGAACAGGGAGAGTATATGCAATATTTTTCAGATACATTAAACCAGGAATATTCAAAAATCATTACGGATAATGGTGGAACAGGTCTTGCACAGCAGTTATATGATTCGTTAAAAGGTACATATAATATAAAGTAAAAATAGCATTTAGTTATGCACTTGAACGCAGAATAAACATCCCATCGCTTCTGGTAAGCGGTGGGATGCTTGTGTTAGTGGGAGTTAAAAAGACCTGCTGACAGACCGGCGGCTGCGTTCATGAGCAGGAAGTGAAAGCGGATTGCTAATGTCCGTTTTACTAAGGAATAGAGGGTTATTATGAAACAGGTAGAGGGATATGTAGAGAGAATTACATATAGAAATGAAGATAACGGCTATAGTGTCATTTATCTTTCAAACCCGGAGCCAAAAGCTGATGAGGATGATGAGGTCTGCTGTGTCGGATTTTTTTCGTTTGTGTCTGAGGGAGAGTATCTTGTCATAAACGGCAGGGAGACAGTACATAAAAGCTATGGGCCGCAGATACAGGTAGAAAGTTACGAGACTAAAAGACCAAGCAGTCAGGTAGCGATAGAAAAATATCTTGGTTCGGGTGCAATAAAGGGCATAGGTGCTGCACTTGCCGCAAGAATAGTGAGAAGATTCGGAGAAAAAACTTTTGAGATTATAGAAAATGAACCTGAGAGACTGGCTGAGATAAAAGGCATAAGCATGAAGATGGCAGTAAGTGTTGCCAAGCAGTTTAATGACAAAAGGCAGATGCGTCAGTCAGTCATATTTCTTCAGGAATATGGTATATCTGTAAATATGGCAGTAAAGATATACAAATTTTATGGAGAGAAGATTTATGAGATTATGCAGCAAAATCCTTACAGGCTTGCGGAAGATATAGCAGGCATAGGTTTTAAGATAGCAGACACGATAGCACTTAAAGCCGGATTTAATCAGGATAGTGAATTTAGGATTAAGGCTGGCATACTGTATGTTTTGCAACAGTCCGGTTCAAACGGACATTGTTATCTTCCGGAGACAGAGCTTATCGACGAGACAGCAGGACTGCTTGGTATAGAAAGAGAAAATGTCGAGAGAGAGCTTGACAATCTTACTTTAAACAAAGAACTTGTAATAGAGGAATGTGACGGAGAGAGGAGACTTTACCAGAGTAATCTTTATTATATGGAGATGAACTGCGGGCGTATGCTTCACGATCTCAATATCCCATATAAGATAAAGCCTGCCGTACTTGAAAAGAAAATAGCTGCAATCGAAAAGAAGGATAAGATAGAACTCGATAAAATGCAAAAAGATGCGGTGTTTCAGGCTGTTCAAAATGGTATTATGATAATAACCGGTGGTCCGGGAACAGGTAAGACAACGACGATAAATACGATTATCCAGATAATGGAGAGTGAAGGATTTGATATACTTCTCGCTGCACCTACAGGCAGGGCGGCAAAGCGTATGTCAGAAACTTCCGGTATGGAAGCACAGACGATACACAGGATGCTTGAGATAGACGGAGGTTCACTCGACGATGACAGAGGCGGTATGCACTTTGAGAGAAATGAGACAAAACCGCTCGAAGCAGATGTTATAATAGTTGACGAATTTTCAATGGTCGATATTTATATGCTAAATGCTCTGTTAAAGGCAATAGTTCCGGGAACGAGACTTATAATGGTGGGTGATGTGAACCAGCTTCCGTCAGTAGGACCCGGAAATGTGTTGAAAGACATGATAAAATCTGAGTTTTGCAATGTTGTGAAATTAAACAGGATATTCAGACAGGCGGCGGAGAGTCAGATAGTTACAAATGCCCATAAGATAAATGACGGGGAACAAATATCTCTCGACAATAAAAATATGGATTTTTTCCATCTGGAGAGAAGTGCAGGGAAAGATGTTATCAATGTCACGGTACAGCTTATAATGAAAAATCTGCCGCCGTATGTTGATGCGACCAGCTATGATATTCAGGTGCTTACGCCGATGAGAAAAGGTGAGCTTGGCGTGGAAAACTTAAACAAGGTTTTGCAGGCATATATGAATCCTAGGATGGACGGAAAAAATGAGCATGAATTTCACGGAGTTATTTTCAGGGAAAATGACAAAGTTATGCAGATAAAAAATAATTATCAGATTAAATGGGAGAGGAAAAACCGCTTTGGTGATGTATATGAGGAAGGAACAGGCGTGTTCAATGGTGACACTGGCATAATAAAACAGATTATAGAAGCTGCGGAAGTTGTATATGTCGAATATGAGGAAGGCAAGATTGTAGAATATAATTTCAGCGATATGGATGAGATGGAACTTGCCTATGCGATAACTATACATAAATCGCAAGGCAGCGAATATCCGGCAGTTATTCTTCCGATAATATCCGGACCGAGGATGCTGCTTAACAGGAATTTATTATATACGGCGGTGACAAGGGCTAAGAAATGTGTAACCATAGTGGGAAGCAGTGACACTGTCCGTAGAATGATAAAAAATGTAAATGAGCAGAAAAGATATTCGACATTGTGTCAGAGAATTATAGAAATGGGGGAGTATAAATAGAAGCTGCAAAGATTATAAAACAGATAGCGGAGGGGTTTGCGGAAATTTTATATCCATACAGATGTCCGGTATGTGACGATGTGCTCAGTATAGGTGTAAAGACAACTTTATGCCGTAAATGCATTAACCGTGTGGAAAGAGTGGCAGAGCCATCGTGTATGAGATGTGGCAAACCTCTTGAGGATGAAACAATGCAATATTGTTATTCCTGCAAAAACAATCAACATTTATATGAACAGGGCAAGGCGGCATTTGTGTATAACAGAAGTATGAAAAGTTCTATTGCTGCGTTTAAGTATGGAGCAAGAAAAGAATATGGAAGGTACTATGCTGCTGAACTTGCAAAAAAACATGAAAGCTGGATTAAAAAAACAGGGGCACAGGCACTTATACCGGTTCCTATACATAAAGAGAGACATAAAAAAAGAGGCTATAATCAGGCAAAGGTCATTGCAGATTATTTAGAGGGTGAAACAGGAATACCGGTTATTGACGATTATCTCATCAGAATAAAAAATACGGAAGCACTAAAAGAATTAAGTGCAGCCGAAAGGAAAGCAAGTTTGGAAGATGCTTTTTTAGTATCAGAGACAAGCAAATTGTTGTATCGTAATTTAAGGTGTGTTATACTTGTAGATGATATATATACAACAGGAAGTACAATCAATGAATGTGCCGCCACACTTAAAAAATCAGGAGTATTGAAAGTTTATTTTTTATGTGCCTGTATAGGAAAGGACCAAGGAGGGGAATAGATATGGATGTAAGGAATTGTAAAAATTGTGGAAAATTATTTCAGTATGTGGGTAAACCGTTATGCCCGGCATGCAATAAAAAACTTGAGGATAAATTTTTTGAAGTAAGGGATTATATTTATGAAAACCCAACTGCAAACATGAGTCAGGTGTCTGAGGAGATGGAGGTACCTATCCAGCAGATTAAAAAGTGGGTGAGAGAGGAGAGACTTGCATTTTCAAAGGATTCAGGTATCACCATATCATGTGAAAAATGCGGAAAACCTATCCTTACGGGAAGATTTTGCAATGAATGTAAGAAAACAATGCAAAAAGATTTGTCAAAAATGTATGGTACTGAAAATAAGGTTCAAAAGAGTTCAACAAAGGATCCTAATGGAAAAATGCGTTTCCTTAAAAACTGATTAAATGAGCAGTAAGTGAAAGGGGGAGCGCTTTGACTGAAATGAAGGTTGGAAAAATATTTGATGATGCATTTATATCAATTTCAAAAAAACTTATATCTTTGGATTTAAGGCGAAAAAAAGAAGAGATAATTAGTGTAAAATGTATGGAATTTGTAAAAACCAAAGGTAAGTTTAATTCAACGATAATTTGCGGGTTTTCATCAGATATATTTGATGCGATAATAATTGGAATGAATGATGGAAAGATGCCGTCAGAGGACGAAAAAGTATTATATATAAATGAGTATGTAAATATAATATGTGGAAGGGCATTATCCGAAATAAATAACAGATTGGGCAGAACATCAAGGCTTACTGTACCTATGATGTGTTCTGATAAAGAGAGCATTGATATTGATGATTCTGAGATGGAAAATGAAGTTTTATTTTATGAAACAGAATTTGGAAATATAGAAGTTTGCATTTATTATAAAATAATATAATGATGCAAAAGTAAAATGCAGATAACAATCAGTAATATGCAGTATTATATTGTGGCTTATACACAAAAGATATGCATATTAAATAAGAGTCTGCGTGTAAAGGAGGAAATATAATGGACAAAACAACTATAATTGTGGTAGATGATTCACCATTTGCATCAAAGCAGATAAAAGATCTTGTAGAAGAAAACGGGTATGAAGTGATAGGTTATGCAAAAAGCGGTGAGGAAGGCATAAAAATGTATGAGAAACTTCATCCGGACATAGTCATTCTCGACATAATAATGCCGGGAATTGACGGGATAGAGACAGCAGAAATTCTTTTTAAAAGTGATCCGTCTGCAACAATACTTATGCTAAGTTCACTTTGTGATACAGGAACATTAGAGGAAGTAAGAGCAATAGGAGTTAAATATCTGATTCCAAAGCCATGGGAGGATGATGTGCTTCTTGCAACACTTGAGTTGTTAAAAAAACATAGAGAAGAGTCACAGCAGGAGAATAATAATAAACAGGCGTAAGCGGTGACAGGTAGTTTTAAAAACTGTTTTAAGTAGAGGAGAAAAGTTTTGAATATCAAAACAAATACTTTATAAATGGATAGAAAAAATAAAATAGCTGTATTTTTGTTAAAATTTCACAAAAATACAGCTATTTTATTGTGAAAAATCACAATGAAAGTGGTGTTGACGAATTGATAGATTTTAGAATATACTTTTAATTGTTTGGTAAAGTTTGATATACAAACTATTTTAATGTATAGGAAAAACAAATGAATAATGTTTTAGGATCAATCAGTACAAATCTGATAAAATTATTTGATAATATTATGGAAGTGGAAGCCTATACCATAAAAAATGAGTATGGCAACAAGATTTCCATGACAGAAGTTCATACTATAGCTGCCATAGGAATGGCGGAGTTAAAAAGCATGAGTGAACTTGCTGCACAGCTTAATATCACTGTCGGAACATTGACAGTTGGGATAAATAATCTTGTAAAAAAAGGATTTGTGGAACGTTATAAGACTGAGCGTGACAGAAGGGTTGTTAAGATAGCATTGACAAAAGAAGGAAAAAAAATATACGCATTACATGAAAAATTTCATAAGGATATGGTATTTGCCCTTGTTAAAGGACTTAATGAAAATGAGATGGATGTTGTTGCGAAAGCACTTGACAATTTAGAAAGCTTTGTTGGAAAACGTTTTGAGAATGGAGAAAATAAATGATAACTACCAGAATTATTTCAACAGGTGCGTGTGTGCCTGAACAGGTTATCACAAATGATGATCTGTCAAAAATAGTTGATACGAGTGATGAATGGATAACACAGAGAACTGGTATAAAAAGAAGACATATATCAGCAGGAGAGAATACATCATATTTTGCTATAAATACTGCAAGACAGGTGCTTGAGAGAGCAGAGGTTTCAGCGGAGGATGTTGACCTTATAATCGTGGCGAGTGTTACGGCAGATTATGGAACACCGTCCCTTGCCTGTATGGTTCAAAAGGAGATAGGTGCAGTAAATGCGGTGGCATTCGATGTAAATGCAGCGTGCAGCGGATTTATGTTTGCATTAAGCATAGCTGACAAATACATAAAAACAGGTATGTATGAAAATGCCATAGTCATAGGTGCAGAGACACTTTCAAAGATAGTTGACTGGAAAGACAGGTCAACCTGCGTATTGTTTGGAGATGGCTCAGGCGGTGCATATGTAGAAAAGTCAGAAGATGAGGGGATATTAAAAGAGGAACTCGGAGCGAAAGGTGAACTTTGGGATATTCTCACACAGGGTTATGTCGGATGTTCAAATGCATTTAATGAAGAACCACTTGAGAAAGACAATCTCTGGTATGTAAATATGGATGGCAGGGCAGTGTTTAAGTTTGCAACAAAAGCTGTCACAAAGAGCATAGAGAGAGTTATGGAGTCGGCAGGAGTAAAGCCTGAGGAGATAAAATATGTTGTGCCGCATCAGGCAAATGCAAGGATTGTTGACATAATTTCAAGAAAACTAGGTATAAGCAATGAAAAATGTTACAGGAATATGGCTGAGTATGGAAATACTTCTTCTGCAAGTATTCCTATTGTATTAAATGAGTTAAATGAAAAGGGACTTATTGAGAGAGGTGACAAACTTCTTCTCACAGGTTTCGGTGGCGGAATGACTTGGGGAACAATGCTCATTTCGTGGTAAACGGTTATCAGAAGATTTTATATTGACATTGCATGCCTGCATTTGCCGGCACAAATATTTTGATATAAAATTTTCATAACAAAAAATATATATATTTTAATCTATTTTTAGGAGGAAAAACCATGGTATTTGAGAAAATCAGAGAGATTATTGCTGAGCAGACAGGTAAGGATGTTGACGAGATCACATTAGAGACAAATGTAAAAGAGGATCTCGACGCAGATTCTTTAGACTTATTTCAGATTATCAACGATATTGAAGATGAGTTCGATGTATCAGTTGAAGATCCTGAGTCTATCGTTACTGTAAAGGATGCCGTTGATTTTGTAGAAAGTCACAAAGAAGCATAATAAGCTATTTAACACTATCAGGCAAATAGCAGAGCGGATTGCGATATCTGCTTGATATAGCATGGAAGGCAGCGCTGGAAGTTAATAATATTTATTCACAACCGGCGCTATCTCTTTACTTTTTTGGCATTGAGCAGGAGATTTTTGTTTATCGGACATACATTATATAACCGGTAGTGATTTTATTAGATGGATTTGACACTTGAAAATGGAGGAAAATGCAAATGAAAACAGTATTTATGTTTAGCGGTCAGGGTGCACAGTATGCAGGTATGGGAAAAGACCTGTATGAAAACTACGCCGTTGCAAAAGAAGTATTTGACAGAGCAGATGAGGTTTTGGGATATTCGATAAAAGATATATGTTTTTCTGATGAGGAAAAACTCGGACTTACAGAGTTTACACAGCCTGCAATCCTTACAATGAGTATTGCGGCTATGAAAGTCTTACAGGAAAACGGGATAAATGCTGATATGACGGCAGGACTTAGTCTTGGTGAGTATTCGGCACTTGTTGCAAGTGGTGCGATGAGGTTTGAGGAAGCCGTGGCACTTGTACAGAAAAGAGGAAAATTTATGTCAGAAGCCGTTCCGGCAGGGAAAGGCGGAATGTTTGCGATAATAGGTCTTGATACTGCACTTGTAGAAAAAGCCTGCGAGGAAGCAGTTAAAGAGGTCGGAGGAGTCGCCGTTCCGGCAAATTATAATGCACCGGGACAGATAGTCATAGGTGGAGATGCGGCAACAGTTGAGAAAGCAGGAGAGATAGCAAAGGAAAAGGGAGCAAAGCTTGCAGTAAAGCTTAAAGTAAGCGGTCCGTTCCATACAAGTCTTTTGCAGCCGGCAGCAGATAAACTTTTGCCGGAACTTGAAAAGATGAATATAGGAAAGATGGAAATTCCTGTCTATACAAATGTGACAGCAGAGGTGTTAAAGAGTGAGAGTGATATAGTTCCTACGCTTGCAAAACAGGTTGTGTCGCCGGTAAGATGGGAGCACATAATCAGAAATATGTACGATGCCGGTGCAGATACATTTATAGAATTAGGACCGGGAAAGACTCTTTGCGGTTTTGTAAAGAGAACAGTCAAGGGAATTGTCAATGTGAATGTTGAAGATACGGCTTCACTTGAGAAAGCACTTTTAAAGATTAAGAAAGCGTAATAACATAGTACGGACGGCTTGCGGCTGTCGGTTATAATAATGACGGCACGCTCTCGCTATGCTAATCACACAGCGGATACATAACGCACTTGAAATACAGTGCGTAAGTACCGGTGTGCTTAGAATGCCGTCTTACATTATAACTTGACAGGCCGCATGCCTGAGTTCGCAGGAATGTGAAAATAACTTTTTGTTGGAGTTTTTATAGATTTGATAAAGTTTGGAGGGATAAGATGTTAGAAGGAAAGACAGTGATTGTTACGGGTGCTGCTAAGGGTATCGGTAAGGCGATTGCGATAGCTTTTGCTAAGGAGGGATGCAATATAGTTCTCAATTATCACAGCAGTGTGTCGGATGAGACTGTTAAGGAGATTGAGGAGCAGGGAGTTAAGTGTATGCCTGTTCAGGGCGATGTGAGTGATTTTGATTTTGCAAAAAATCTTATCAGGGATGTTAAAAAAGAATTCGGTTCTATTGATGTGCTTGTAAATAATGCAGGTATCACAAAGGATATGCTTCTTATGAGAATGACTGAGGAACAGTTTGATTCTGTTATCAATACAAATCTTAAAGGTTCTTTTAATATGATTCGTCATGCAAGCAGTGTTATGTTAAAGCAGAGAAGCGGTGCGATAATAAATATGTCATCTGTTTCAGGTGTTGCAGGAAATATTGGACAGGCAAATTATGCGGCTTCTAAGGCAGGTGTTATTGGTCTTACTAAAGCGACTGCAAAGGAACTCGCACAGAGAGGAGTTACCTGTAATGCGATAGCTCCTGGATTTATTGAGACAGACATGACAGCGGTTTTAAATGATGATACAAAGGATGCTATACTTAATTCTATTCCGCTTAGCAGGGCAGGAAAACCTGAGGATGTTGCAAATGCAGCAGTATTTCTGGCTAAGAACAGTTATATTACAGGACAGGTCTTAAATGTAGACGGCGGAATGATAATGTAGTTATAAACAAAATGAAAGACAGATATTTAGATATTAGAATCAGTTTAGGTATGTATTTGCCGTACCGGACTGTAGAAACGGGGGAATTATGTCAAGAAGATGTGTGATAACCGGTATGGGTGTTGTAAGCCCGCTTGGAAGTACAGTGGATAGTATGTGGGAAAATGCCAAGAACGGTGTTTGTGGAATTGATAATATCACAAAATTTGATGCAACAGATTTTAAAGTAAAAGTAGCAGGTGAAGTCAGGGATTTTGATGCGGAAAAATATATGACTAAAAAAGACATCAAGAGAAATGACCCATTTGCCGTATATGCTATGGGTGCTGCTGTTCAGGCTATGGATGACAGCGGTATCGATATGGAAAAAGAGGATGCCTCAAGAGTAGGTGTTATCTTTGGTTCAGGTGTAGGCGGGCTTGGAACGATGCAGCAGCAGGTTACGAGAATGAACGAAAAAGGAGCTTCAAGGGTTTCACCTATGTTTATACCTATGACTATAGGAAATATGGCAGCAGGAAATATTGCTATAAGATTTGGTGCAAAGGGTATAAATGAAGATATAGTTACAGCCTGCGCAACAGCTACAAGCAGTATCGGTGCAGCTTTTAGAAATATCATTCACGGCTATGCGGATGTTATCATTACGGGAGGTGCAGAGGCTGGTCTTTGTGAGATAGGTATCGCAGGATTTACAAATCTTACGGCACTTTCAACAAATCCGGATCCAAAGGATGCGTGCAAGCCTTTTGATAAGAACAGGGATGGATTCGTGCTCGGTGACGGTGCAGGAGCACTTGTAGTTGAAGAACTTGAACACGCTCTTGCAAGAAATGCAACTATATATGGAGAAATTGTCGGATATGGTGCAACGAGTGATGCATATCACATTACTCTTCCTGAAAAGACAGGAGCTGGTGCGGCAAAAGCCATGGAGCTTGCAATGGAAGAAGCCGGAATAAAACCGGAGCAGGTTTCATATATAAATGCACATGGAACAAGTACACCGGCAAACGACTCAACAGAGACAAATGCAATCAAACTCGCGTTTGGTGATGCGGCAAAAGATGTTGCCATAAGCTCTACAAAATCAATGACAGGACATTTGCTTGGAGCAGCAGGAGCAGTTGAAGCGGTAATGTGTGTTAAGGCATTACAGGATGATATACTTCCACCAACAATAAATTATAAGACACCTGATGAGGAATGTGACCTTGATTATATTCCAAATGAGGCAAGAAAGGTTGAAAAAGCTGAATATGCGTTATCAAATTCACTTGGATTTGGTGGACATAATGCAGTGCTCTGTTTTAAAAAGTGGGGGGAACAAAATGAAATTCGATGAAGTTAAAGAACTTATCGCTATTTTTGAAAAAAGCGATATGGGTGAGATGGAGATAAAACTTGACGGTGATAGTGTGCATCTTGGAAGAAATGCTTCATTTTCTGTTGGAAACAGTGAAACGGAGACAGTAAAAACCGTTATAGCGGGAGCAGAAAGTGGCATGGTATCTGCGGTACAGACAAATGGTGCAGTTTCTAATGATACTGATATAAACCAGACTGCAGATGTGGAAAAAGAAAGCATGTCAGCAGATGACAAACTTGTCACAGCACCTATTGTTGGAACATATTATCAGAGTCAGGCACCTGATAAGCCGCCTTTTGTAAAGGTTGGCGATACGGTTGCCAAAGGTGATGTAGTATGTATCATAGAAGCAATGAAGTTTATGAATGAAGTTGTAAGTGAAGTAAGCGGAAAAATAGTTGAAGTTCTTGTAGAGGACGGAGAGTTTGTCGAGTTTGGACAGCCGCTTTTCAGAGTTCAGTAGGTTGTATAAAAAGGATTTTTATGCGAAAAAATTTTTGCAATAAAACTTTAGATACAAATTTTTCAGTAAAAAATATTAAAAATAAAAAAGTTTCAGATGCAGTTTTGGGGCATCAGACTTTGTGCAGGAGCAGAGATAGAATAGGAGTAAATTTAAAATGGCAATGGATATCAAGGAAATCATGAGCATAATTCCACACAGACAGCCGTTTCTTCTTATCGACAGAGTTGAGGAGATAGTCGAGGGAGAGTCGGTTACGGCAATTAAGAATGTTACCTATAATGAACCGTTTTTTGCGGGGCATTTTCCAAACGAGCCTGTAATGCCGGGAGTGCTTATTGTTGAGGCTATGGCACAGGCAGGAGCAGTAGCTATATTGTCTATGGATGAGTTTAAGGGAAAGACAGCTTATTTTGGCGGGATAAATAAAGCTAAATTTAAGAAGAAAGTTGTTCCGGGAGATACACTCCGCCTTGAAGTTAAGATTGAAAAACTTAAGAAAAATGCAGGTATCGGACAGGGTACGGCTTATGTAGGTGACAAGGTGGCAGCACAGGCAGAACTTGTATTTATGATTGGTTAGAGGTGAAAACTTTATGTTTGACAAAATTTTGATCGCAAATCGTGGAGAGATAGCAGTAAGGATAATAAGAGCGTGTCGAGAGATGGGGATAAAAACGGTTGCCGTATTTTCAGAGCCGGACAGGGAAGCACTTCACACACAGCTTGCAGATGAAGCAGTATGCATAGGTTCGGCAAAAGTCGGCGACAGTTATCTTGATATGAATAATATAATCAGTGCCGCTGTTGAAAAGCAGGCACAGGCAATACATCCGGGATTTGGATTTTTGTCGGAAAACAGTATGTTTGCGGGTGTGTGTAAGGATTGCAATATCAAATTTATCGGACCGAAAGGTTCGGTGATAGATGCACTTGGCAACAAGGCAAACGCAAGACAGATGATGATAAATGCAGGAGTACCTGTTATTCCGGGAAGTGACGGGATTCTCGCTGATGTTGAGCAGGCTTATGAAATGGCAGATAAGTTAGGTTATCCTGTCATTGTAAAAGCATCTGCCGGAGGCGGTGGAAAAGGAATAAGGATAGTCAGAAAAAAAGAAGAATTAAAAGAGGCATTTCTGTCAGCCCAGAGTGAGACAAAAGCTGCGTTTGGCGATGACTCAATGTATATGGAAAAACTTATCGAGGGTGCAAGACATGTTGAAGTGCAGATACTAGGTGATAGTTTTGGCAATGTGATACATCTCGGTGAGCGTGATTGTTCATTGCAAAGAAAGAATCAGAAAGTTTTAGAGGAAACACCGTGCGAAGTATTGTCAGAGAGCACAAGGGCAAAAATCTGTGATTCTGCTGTAAGAGCGGCAAAGGCAGCAGGTTATGAGAATGCAGGAACTATTGAATTTTTGTATGATGAAGATTCCGATAAATATTATTTTATGGAGATGAACACAAGAGTTCAGGTAGAGCATCCGATAACCGAGATGGTGACGGGTGTTGATATTGTTAAAGAACAGATAAGAATTGCGGCAGGAGAGAAATTATTATATACACAGGATGACATAAAGATAAGCGGTCATGCGATAGAGTGCAGGATAAATGCAGAGAATCCGTCAAGGAATTTTGCACCATGTCCGGGTACGATAGATTATCTTTTAATGCCGTCAGGCGGTCTTGGACTCAGGGTAGACAGTGCGATATATCAGGGCTATGAGATACCGCCGTACTATGATTCCATGCTTGCAAAGGTTATCGTGCATGGTAGGGACAGGGACGAAGCGATAGCGAAAATGAAAAGAGCATTGTATGAATTTATAATAGAGGGTGTAGATACGAATATAGAATATCAGAACAAAATTCTTAATAATAAGCAGTTTGAAAAATGTCAGTATAATACATCATTTTTAGAAAATGTAAAATTGTAAAATAATATTATGGCAGTTAATGTGTAATCTTTATTTTCTGTCTTTTACGATTGACTGTTAATCAGATGTTGGAGTGAGGCAGGTTATGAATATTTTCAAGAAAAAAAGTTATTTTTCAGTAAGTGGTACAGAAGAAAAGAAAAAAACTGAAAAAAACAAAAAAAGTCAGGAACCATCAATTCCGGACGGTATGTGGATAAAATGTAATACTTGTAAAAACATAATATACAAAAAGGAAGTAACGGAATTTAAACTCTGTCCGAACTGCGGAGCACATTTCAGGATGAGTCCTGCTGAGAGGATAAAGATAATATGTGATGAGGGCAGTTTCAAAGAACTTGATGCAGATATGTCAACAAAAAATCCCATGAATTATCCCGATTATGATAAGGTGATAAAAAAAGCAAAGGCAAAATCGGGCATAAAAGAGGGAGTTGTGACAGGTGAATGTACGATAGGCGGATTTAAAACCGTTATAGCTATAATGGACAGTCACTTTATGATGGGGAGTATGGGTTCGGTTGTCGGTGAAAAGATAACAAGGGCAATAGAATACTCAACAGAAAATGAACTTCCTATTATAATATTTACAACCTCAGGCGGTGCAAGGATGCAGGAGGGAATAGTTTCTCTTATGCAGATGGCAAAAACAGCGGAGGCAGTCGGACAACATGACGAGGCGGGACTTTTATATGTGACGGTGCTGACCGACCCGACAACAGGTGGGGTGACCGCAAGTTTTGCGATGCTTGGAGATATAATACTTGCCGAGCCGAAAGCACTTATTGGATTTGCAGGGCAGAGAGTTATACAGGGAACAATACACCAGAAACTTCCGGAGGGATTTCAGCGTGCAGAATTTCAGCTTGAGCATGGATTTGTAGATAGGATAGTCAACAGGGAAGATATGAGAGACGAACTTATCTCGATATTAAAACTGCATGAAGCTAAGTGATTATTAAGAAAGGAAGTGCCAGTGTGAACAATGCAATGAAATCCGTAAGGATTGCAAGAAAGATAGACAGACCTAACACAAGAGAATTTATTGATAAATTATTTGAAAACTTTATGGAAATGCACGGTGACAGACTGTTTGCGGATGATGGTTCGATAGTCGGAGGAATTGCGTCCTTTGAGGGAACACCAGTTACTGTCATAGGAATACAGAAAGGTCACACACTTGACGAAAATGTGGAATGTAATTTTGGAAGTCCAAACCCTGAGGGTTACAGAAAAGCATTAAGGCTCATGAAGCAGGCAGAAAAATTTCACAGACCTGTTATCACACTTGTAAATACGGCAGGAGCATTCTGCGGTATAGGAGCAGAAGAAAGAGGTCAGGGCGAGGCTATTGCAAGAAACATAATGGAAATGTCAAGACTGAAAACTCCGATAATATCAATATTTACCGGAGAGGGCGGAAGTGGCGGAGCACTTGCACTCGCAGTAGCAGATGAAGTGTGGATGTTAGAGCACAGTCTTTATTCGGTACTCTCACCGGAGGGATTTGCAAGTATATTGTGGAGAGATTCGGAAAGAGTAGAAGAAGCCGCAGAACTCATGAAAATGACAGCAAACGAACTCTTAAAAAATGGTGTTGCAGACAGAATGTTTCCGGAACATAAAGATGGAATAGAAAATAATTTAAACTACACAACAGACCAGATAAGAGAAGCACTCAGAAAAAAATTACCTGAACTCGTGAAAAAAGAAACAAAAACATTACTTGATGAGAGATATAAAAGATTTAGAAAATTCGGGGAATATGCAGAGTGATAAAACAGCCTTGCTTCTATCAAAACAATCAAATTTAACAGACAGTGTCTGTTAAATTGTCATGGTCACATTATTGTGAACTGTTGACGATTTCAGACCCGGACAAACGCAGCTTCTATGAAAAAGAAACTAAAAAAGCCTTCTCCTCCAGCTATGCTGTGGGAGAAGGGGGCAAGTTGAACTGGTGGTTATTAACTTGATAAATTATCAATCATTCAAATGAATACTGTCTTTTTCAATCGTTATAAGTCTTTCTTTATATAAATGTCCGATGGCACGCTTAAATGCATTTTTGCTCATATGAAAACGGTTTTTAACCGCTTCTGAGTCAGATTTATCATTAAATGGAAGAAATCCATTTTCTCTCTGTAAAGTTTCATATATAAATGAAGCGTCATCATTCATTTGCTCAGGTATTTTTTTCTTGACACTTAAAGTAAGTCTGCCATCATCCATGACTTGTGCAACTCTTGCATATACCGGCTGGTTTATGCGGTATTTTTCAAAAACTTCTTTTTTAGGAAGAAGTGCGGAATATTTATCATCAACTGCGATAAATACACCAAAATTGTCACTTATTTCATAGACACGACCGAAAACCTCATCATCTTTTTTATAAGGTGATTCATTTGAGAGGTGATTGTAGACCTTCATTGAAGCACAAAGTCTGTCACTTTTGTCAACATAGAGTGTGACAAGTACCGCGTCATCTTCTTTTACTTCATATGCCTGCTCTTTAAATGGAAGAAGAAGGTCTTTTGAGAGTCCCCAGTCGAGAAAAGCACCAATTTTTGTGACTTCCTTGACATAGAGCCTTGCAACTTGACCAAGTTCAATGGACGGTTCTTCCATAGTTGCAATAGGTCTGTCCTCTGAATCTTTGTAAACAAACACATTTAGTACATCATTAAGCTGCGTGCCTTTTGGAACCTGTGATTTTGGCAGGAGTATCTTGTCGCTGTCCTCACCGGTAGGAGTGTTTAAAAATACTCCAAAATCAGTTGTTTTTACAACTATAAGTTCCTGGGTTTTACCGATTGGGATGGCTGATTTCTTTTTTTGATCCTCATCTCTGTGTTTATCTGAGTAATGATTTTTGTCAGAAAAGCTATGTCTGTTATCATTTCCGTTTTGTCTGTTAAAGCGGTTTCGCACATCCTTTTTGTCATGTCTGTCGAAACTGCCTCGTCTGTCTTTTTTGTCAAATCCGTCCCGCCTGTTATTTTTTTCATATCTGTCATTTTTTCTGTGACTGTTATGGGAATATGTTCTGTCATCATTTCTGCCGCCATAAGTTCTTTCGTTTTTCAAAATTAAAGGTCCTCCGTTCTGTTGTGATGTACTCTCGGAATTCTTCATTCAGAAGATTCTGGGAGTACATTTTGTTAAGTTGACAATAAGTTGCCAGAGTTTTGTATTAAAAATAAGTATAACAGTTCAGTTTTTCATTTGTTATGTTTTTATTGCTGAACTGTTACAAATAAGTATATAATTTTTACAAAAAAAAATCCAGTTAAAATTGAAATTTGTGCAAAATTGCGTTATACTGTAAATTGTAGGAAAATTTATGTAAATTTAATAATATTAAACAAGCAGCAGAGCAGGTCACAGATATCCACCTGACTGATACTAAAGCAAACATATTAAAAAGTTAGTGTGAAATATTCCATATATGCAAGAATTTTCATACTATGTACAAAAAACATGTGTAGAAATGAAGGTTAATATTATATGGATTAAAACAAAAAACGGATAAGCGTGGAGCTGATATGGTGAAAATCATTATACATATCAAATTGTGTGATTAACAAAAATATATAGTTTGACGATTATCTAAGACAAAAACAGAAAAGAGGTTATTTAAATGAAAAACATTATCAGTACAGACAAAGCACCGGCGGCAATAGGACCATATTCTCAGGCAGTTGAAGTAAACGGTCTTGTATTTACATCAGGGGTTGTTCCTATCGACCCTGCTACGGGAGAACTTGTTACGGGACCGGCTGAAGTTCAGGCAGAGAGAGCTTTTAAGAGTCTTAAGGCACTTCTCGAAGCGGCAGGTTCGTCAACTGCGAATGTTATCAAGACAACGGTTTTTATCAGTGATATGAATGATTTTGGCAAGATTAATGAAGTATATGCAAAATATTTTGAAGAGCCATATCCGGCAAGATCATGTGTAGAGGTTGCAAGACTTCCTAAAGATGTTGCTATAGAGATAGAGGCTGTAGCCACAAAATAGCTGATTTTTAAGTTACTGCCAATACTAACATTATAGACAACAGCATATTAGAGAGGTAGGATATGGAGAGAATACAGTTGAGAAAACAGCTTATCAAGTGTTGTGTATTTGCAATTTCGCAATTAGTTATTGTATCAGGAACATTCATTCTGAAATCCGAAAAGGCAGAGGCGGCCGGCAATAATCTTGCTATATCTATTGCTAACGACTATGTAAATATCAGAAATAAACCATCATTAAATGGAAAAGTAAAAGGAAGGCTTTATAGAGGAAGTGCAGTTTATATTACAAGAACATATAAAAACGGATGGGCACTTATAAAAAGCGGAAATTTCAGAGGATACATAAAAAAAGAATTTCTTGCAACCGGCACAAAGGCTAGACAGCTTGCAAGAAAATATGGAGTCAAATACATAACCGTAAAAAAGAATGTCGGTGCACTAAATGTGCGGGAAAAGACCAGCAAAAAAGCCAAAATAATTACTTCTATAGGTTCGGGAGAAAGTTTTTATGTAAGAAAATTATGTGGGAAAAGCTGGGTTCGCATATCTGTTGACGGGGAACAGGGATATGTGGCAAGAAATTATGTCAATCTCAGAGTGAAATATAAGCATCCTGTTTCAATCGCTCAGGTAAAAGCTGAAGAAAAGAAACAGGAAACTACCACTAAGAAAGATACTACTACAACTAAGAATAGTACAACCACGACAAAGAACAGCACGACTAAAAAAGACTCAACTACGACCACGAAAGACAGCACAACATTAAGTGAGGAAACAGATAACACAAATGATACAGCAAAGAAAAAAGTAACCGGAAGCCAAATAGCTAATTATGCAAAGAAATTTTTGGGAAATCCGTATAAATATGGAGGAACAAGCCTTACAAATGGAGCAGATTGTTCAGGATTTACACAGAGCATATATAAGGAGTTTGGATATGATATTCCAAGAACTTCGCTTGAGCAGTCATCGTATGGGACAAAAGTTTCAGTTTCTTCAATAAAACAGGGTGATTTGGTTTTTTATCAGAGTGGAAAAACAGTTGGTCATGTTGCATTGTATATAGGTGATGGGGAAGTGATTCATGCAAGTAATGAGAAAGACGGCATAAAAATATCAAAAATGAATTACAGGACGCCGTATTGTATTAGAAGAATTGTCTGACAATTTAAAAGTTAAATGTGAATAGTAAAAACAATTATAAACAAAAAGTTGTTGATAACTGACATAAAATGTTGATAAGTTTTAGCAGAAGGTCATTAATCGACAATAAATTAACATAAAATGTTGATAAATCGACAGTAAAGAGAGCCGTATAATGTCGAAAAATGCGAAAAAATTGAGTTATGCACTAAGTTATCAACATTATCAACAAAATTGAAATCCACAGGTTGTCAATAAAACCTGTGGATTTCTTTTATCAGACATTTTGTTAATAACATAATGTAAAGACCAAAAACAGATGGTAATGCAGCAATTTGCATATAAATATGCATTGCTATCTACTTTTGACCCTAACATCATAATATGCGTTTAGTGATAAATGTATAATAAAAAGATGTAAATGATTATATTATTGTGCAATTTTACTTGCTTTTTAAGAAAAAGTGAGGTATAATAAATTTAACAATTTGTAAAGGAGTGATAGTCATGAAATTTATTATCAGTGGTAAAAATCTTGATGTAACAGATGGACTTAAAGCAGCAATCGAGGAAAAGATCGGAAAGCTTGAGAGGTATTTCACTCCGGAAACTGAAGTTCATGTTACCTTGAGTGTAGAGAAAGAAAGACAGAAAATAGAGATTACGATCCCTATGAAAGGAAACATCGTAAGAGCTGAGCAGGTCAGCGATGATATGTATGTTTCAATAGATTTGGTTGAGGAGGTTATTGAGAGACAGTTACGCAAGTACAAGAACAAACTTGTTGACAAGCAGCAGGCAGCGACAAGCTTAAGCAAAGCATTTATCGAAGAAGAGATAGAAGACGATGATGAGATTAAGATCATCCGTTCAAAGAAGTTCGGCATGAAGCCTATGGATCCGGAAGAAGCCTGCATCCAGATGGATCTTCTCGGACACAACTTCTATGTATTCCGTAATGCAGCAACAGATGAGGTAAATGTAGTTTACAAGAGAAAAGGAAATACATTTGGACTTATAGAGCCTGAGTTTTAATAAATATAGTAACAGTTAAGCCATAAAAAGATAATTGGCAATACAATGAGCTGTTACATAAGTAACATAAAATGAAATTAACGCTTTGGAGAGAGTGTTACATATATGAAAACAAAAGTATGAAATCGATTTAAGCAAAAGCAGTCCCGGAAAATTCCGGGACTGTTTATTATGTTGCAGGAAAATTCTCATTTCCTACAACATAATAAACAGTCCGTGAGGATGTGCATTTCGCGGAAAAGAAATAAATATTACGCATTCCGCTCAAGCACAAGGGAGTCGTAAGCGACTCTTTATTCTTGCGGTAGTATAGTGTTTTAGCAAAAAACAAAGGTTGAAAAACAAAGTATTTAATGATATACTGTAAAATAGTTTTTTTATACAAATAAATAGTAATAATGTATAGGAGTGAAATTCATGAGTATATTTAGTAAAATTTTCGGTACTCACAGTCAGCATGAAGTGAAAAGAATTATTCCGATAGTGGATAAAATAGAAGCTCTTGCTCCTGAGTTTGAAAAATTGACAGATGATGAACTTAAGGCGAAAACACCTGAGTTTAAAGCACGTCTTGAAAAGGGAGAGACATTAGATGATCTGCTTCCTGAGGCATATGCAACAGTCAGAGAGGCAGCAACAAGAGTTCTTGGAATGAGACATTACCGTGTACAGCTTATCGGTGGTGTGATTCTTCATCAGGGAAGAATTACAGAGATGCGTACAGGTGAAGGTAAAACACTTGTTTCGACACTTCCTGCATACTTAAATGCATTAGAGGGCAAAGGTGTTCATATCGTTACGGTAAATGATTACCTTGCAAAACGTGATGCTGAGTGGATGGGTCAGGTTCATGAGTTTCTCGGTCTTACAGTTGGTGTTATCTTAAATTCAATGGACAATGACGAGAGAAGAGAAGCATACAACTGCGATATAACATATGCTACAAACAATGAACTTGGTTTTGATTATCTTCGTGACAATATGGTCGTATATAAAGAGGAACTTGTTCAGAGAGAACTTCACTATGCGATTATCGATGAGGTCGATTCAGTACTTATTGATGAGGCTAGAACACCACTTATCATTTCAGGACAGAGTGGCAAGTCAACAAAGCTTTACGAAGCTTGTGATATATTTGTTAAACAACTGACAAAGGGTACTGCAAAAGAACTTTCAAAGATGGACATCATCATGAACGAGGAAGAGCAGGAAACAGGTGATTATGTTGTTGATGAGAAAGATAAGAATGTAAACCTTACTGAAGAAGGCGTAAGAAAAGCAGAGAGATTTTTCCAGGTTAAAAACCTTGCAGATCCGGACAATCTTGAATTACAGCACAACATAAACCTTGCACTCAGAGCACATTCTCTTATGTTTAAGGATAAAGATTATGTTGTAAAAGATGATGAGGTACTTATCGTCGATGAGTTTACCGGACGAATCATGCCGGGACGCCGTTTCTCAGACGGATTACATCAGGCTATAGAAGCAAAAGAACATGTAAAGGTTAAGAGAGAGAGTAAGACACTTGCAACCATTACATTCCAGAACTTCTTCAATAAATATGCAAAGAAATCAGGTATGACAGGTACAGCTCTTACAGAGGAAAAAGAATTCCGTGACATCTATGAGATGGATGTTGTTGAGGTTCCTACAAATCTTCCGGTAGCTCGTATCGATTATGAAGATGCTGTTTATAAGACAAAGGAAGAAAAGTTCAATGCTGTTGTTGCTGATATAGTAGCGGCACACGAAAAAGGACAGCCTGTACTTGTAGGCACGATAAATATTGACACATCTGAATACCTTAGCGAAAAGCTTAAGAAGAAAGGTATTCCGCATAAAGTTCTTAATGCCAAATTCCATGAGCTTGAGGCTGAGATTATTGCCGATGCAGGTCAGATGGGTGCAGTGACAATTGCTACTAACATGGCTGGTCGTGGTACTGATATTAAGCTTGGCGATGGCGTTAAGGAACTCGGAGGTTTGAAGATAATAGGTACAGAGAGACATGAGTCACGCCGTATCGACAATCAGCTCCGTGGTCGTGCCGGTCGTCAGGGCGATCCGGGTGAGTCAAGATTTTACATCTCACTTGAGGATGATCTTATGCGTCTTTTCGGTTCAGAGAGACTTATGGGACTTTTCTCAGCAATGCCTGATGGTGAGCAGATAGAGCACAAGATGCTTTCAAATGCCATTGAGAGTGCACAGAAGAAGATAGAGGGCAACAACTTTGGTATCAGAAAGAACCTCCTTGAATTTGACCGTGTAAACAATGAGCAGAGAGAAGTTATCTACAAAGAGCGCCGCAAGGTTCTTGACGGTGAGAATATGAGAGATACTATCTATAAGATGATAACTGATGTTGTAGAAAAATGTGTTTCTTCGATTATAGGCGATGAGGGTTCTCCTGAGGAATGGGATATTGCAGAGTTAAATAATGTTATCCGTCCTATAATCCCTATAAAAAAGATAGTTCTTTCAGATGAAGAATTAAAACATGGTTCAAAAGATGAACTTATCCAGAGACTTAAAGAAGAAGCCGTAAAGGTTTATGAAGCTAAGGAAGCTGAGTTCCCTGAGGCAGACCAGATAAGAGAAGTAGAGAGAATTATCCTTCTTAAAGTTATCGATAGAAAATGGATGGATCATATCGACGATATGGATCAGCTCCGTCAGGGTATCGGACTTCAGGCATACGGTCAGCGAGATCCTGTAGTTGAGTACAAATTTGCCGGATTTGAAATGTTTGATTCGATGATAGATGCAATTACTGAAGAGACTGTAAAAGCACTTACACATATTCAGATAGAGCAGAAAGTTGAGCGTGAACAGGTAGCAAAAGTTACGGGAACAAACAAAGATGAGACTGTAGCAGCAAAGCCTAAAAAGCGCGAGGGAAGAAAAGTGCAGCCAAACGATCCGTGTCCATGTGGAAGCGGTAAGAAATATAAGATGTGCTGCGGAAGAAAATTCTAAAAAGTTTTAATAGAAAGAGGTGAGTTGATGGTAGAATTTGATAATATCAGGATAGCATTATCAAATTACGATGAACCACTGCTTGAAATGGGGAACTCACTTTGACTTAGCTAATAAGCGTGACAGAGTCGAAGAGTTAGAGCATACTATGGAAGAGCCGGGATTTTGGGATGATCCAAATAAATCGGCAGCAGTTGTTCAGGATTGTAAAAAGTTAAAGACGACTATCGAGAGATATGAGAAACTTTGCAATGACAAAGATGATACACTTACACTTATAGACATAGCCGAGGAGGAAAATGATGCAAGTCTTCTGCCTGAGGTGGAGGAGTCGTTTAATGCCTTTGAGGAAGAATATAATGCACTCAGGATAGAGACATTATTAAGTGGTGAATATGATAAATGCAATGCTATACTTACGCTTCATGCAGGAGCAGGCGGAACAGAGAGTTGCGACTGGGCGAGTATGCTATGCAGAATGTACCAGCGGTGGGCTGAGAAAAAAGGTTTCAATGTTGAGATGATAGATTTTCTTGACGGTGATGAGGCCGGCTACAAATCAGTTACATTGCAAATAGACGGTGAAAATGCGTATGGTTATCTGAAATCAGAACACGGTGTGCACCGTCTTGTTAGGATTTCTCCGTTCAATGCGGCAGGAAAAAGACAGACTTCTTTTGTATCATGTGATGTGATGCCTGATATAGAGGAGGATCTTGATGTTGAGATTGCAGATGATGATATCAGGATAGATACATATCGTTCAAGTGGTGCAGGTGGACAGCATATAAACAAGACCTCATCGGCAATACGAATCACGCATTTTCCAACCGGAATCGTGGTACAGTGTCAGAATGAGCGTTCCCAGCATATGAATAAAGATAAAGCCATGCAGATGCTTAAGGCAAAGCTCTATATGCTTAAACAACAGGAGCAGCTTGAAAAGGCGAGCGGTATCCGTGGCGAGGTCAAGGATAACGGCTGGGGCAGTCAGATTCGTTCATATGTAATGCAGCCTTACACTATGGTAAAAGACAACAGAACAGGTCAGGAAGTAAGTAATGTGGCAGGAGTGCTGGATGGAAATCTTGATCCGTTTATAAATGCATATCTTGCATGGATTACATCGACAGACAAACAGAACTAAGAGATGGAGGATGAGATGGTAAAAGTAGGAATATTAGGATATGGTACAGTAGGTTCAGGTGTTTTTGAGATATTAGATAAAAACAGCAATATAATATCAAAGAGAGCAGGTCAGGATATAGAAGTAAAATATGTACTTGACCTCAGGGATTTTCCGGGAGATCCGGCAGAAAAATATGTTGTGCATGATTTCTCAATCCTTGAAAATGACGATGAAGTAAAGATTGTTGTCGAAACAATGGGAGGACTTCATCCTGCATATGAATTTGTTAAGGCAAGTCTTCTTAAAGGAAAAAATGTCGTAACATCAAACAAAGCACTTGTTGCTTCATTTGGTACCGAACTTTTACAGATTGCAAGAGATAAAAATGTAAACTTTTTATTTGAGGCAAGTGTAGGTGGTGGTATTCCTATCATAAGACCACTTCAGACATCTTTAGCTCCTGATGAGATAGATGAGATTTCAGGTATCTTAAACGGTACAACAAACTTTATTCTTACTGAGATGACAGAAAACGGTTCTGACTTTGACTCAGTTCTTAAGGATGCACAGGCAAAAGGATATGCGGAAGCTGATCCGACGGCAGATGTTGAGGGATATGATGCGTGCCGTAAGATTGCTATTCTCACATCACTTGCATATGGAAAGCAGCTTGACTTTGAGGATATTTATACAGAGGGTATCACAAAGATAACTGACAGGGATATTAAATATGCTGCAAAGCTTAAGGCAAAAGTTAAGATATTTGGTTCAAGTAAATTAGCAGGGGATAAAGTAAGTGCGATGGTAGCACCAAAACTTATCACACATGACCATCCACTCTACAGTGTTGACGGAGTGTTTAATGCTATCCTTGTAAAAGGAAACATGGTCGGGGATGTAATGTTTTATGGTCAGGGAGCAGGTAAGCTTGCAACAGCAAGTGCGGTTGTTTCTGATATTATGGAGGCATCAGAAAATCTTGACAATAACATCAATGTCATCTGGTCAGATGAGAAACTTGAGCTTATGCCTATGGATGAAGTAGTTTCTAAATTCTTTGTAAGAGTATCAGGAAACAAAGCTGATAACGAAGCAAAGATAAAAGAATTATTCGGCGAGGTTGAGTTTGTTGATGCAGGTTATGATGATGAGACAGGTTTTGTAACAAAAGATATCACTGAAGCAGTATATGAAAATGCTGCAAAAGAGATTGGCAGTGTTATAAATAAGATTCGTTTTGATGCGTAAAACATACAAAATAGTTAGCACGGAAAAATTTAATCGTTTATATATTTACAACAGGCGGCTATTTTATAGCCGTCTGTTGTGTGTTTAGAGAAAAGGTGTTTCCTGCTATATATAGGTGTGGACAGGAACACTGTTTATGGGCAGAAAATGTGCATAGAAATGGAGATTATCATGGATAACAAATTAGATATTGCGGCAAAGATTGCCGAGGAACTTGAGATAAAAAAATGGCAGGTAGAAGCCGTTATCAAACTTATAGATGAGGGAAATACGATTCCTTTTATCGCAAGATATAGAAAGGAAGCACACGGTTCTCTTGATGATGAACAGCTTAGAAATCTTAATGAGAGACTGACTTATCTTAGAAATCTTGAAGAAAAGAAAGCACAGGTGATTGCAAGCATTGAAGAGCAGGGAAAACTCACAGAGGAGCTTAAAAAGCAGATAGAGCAGGCACAGACACAGGTTGTGGTTGATGACCTATACAGGCCGTACAGACCAAAGAGAAGAACAAGGGCAACAATAGCAAAAGAAAAAGGTCTTGAACCGCTCGCTGATATAATCTTTGAGCAGGCTGCATCAGAGTCTGTAGAAACACTTGCAATGGACTATGTTTCAGAGGAAAAAGAGATTGCAACGCCTGAGGATGCCATTTCTGGAGCAAAAGACATAATAGCCGAGATAATATCTGACAATGCGGATTATCGTATATATATAAGGAATATAACGATGCAGGAGGGCTTACTTATATCTAATGCTAAAGATGAAAAAGAAAAATCTGTTTATGAAATGTATTACGAATTTCAGGAAAAACTCGACAAGATAGCAGGTCACAGGATATTGGCGATAAACAGGGGAGAAAAAGAAAAGTTTCTCACCGTAAAAATCGAAGCACCTGAGGAGCGGATAATCACTTACCTTAAAAAGATGGTTATAACAAACGACAATGCAAACACAAACGAGATACTTGCGGACACTATAGAGGACAGTTACAAAAGACTTATAGCACCTGCGATAGAGCGTGAGATAAGAAATGAACTTACTGAAAAAGCTGAGGACGGAGCGATAAAAGTCTTTGGAAAAAATCTCGAACAGCTTCTTATGCAGCCGCCTATTAAGGGAAGAAATGTTCTTGGCTGGGACCCGGCTTTCAGAACAGGATGTAAGCTTGCGGTGGTTGACAGTACGGGAAAAGTTCTCGACACGACAGTAGTATTTCCTACAGAACCACAGAATAAGGTCGAGGAGACAAAGAAAACTGTTAAGAAACTTATTGATAAGTACGATATATCTCTTATATCAGTAGGAAACGGAACTGCATCAAGGGAGTCTGAGCTTATAATTGCGGAGATGTTAAAAGAGATAAATAAGCCGGTTCAGTATATCATCGTAAATGAGGCCGGGGCATCCGTTTATTCAGCAAGCAAACTTGCAACGGAAGAATTTCCGGAACTTAATGTCGGTGAGAGAAGTGCAGCTTCGATAGCGAGAAGACTTCAGGACCCGCTTGCAGAACTTGTAAAAATAGATCCAAAATCCATAGGTGTCGGTCAGTATCAGCATGATATGAACCAGAAAAAACTTGAGGAAACACTTACGGGAGTTGTTGAAGACTGCGTAAACAGGGTTGGTGTTGACATAAACACAGCGTCAGCTTCGCTTCTTGAGTATATATCAGGTATAAGCAAGGCTATAGCTAAAAACATAGTTATATACAGAGAGGAAAATGGTAAGTTTACAAACAGAAAGCAGCTTTTGAAAGTTGCCAAACTCGGACCAAAGGCATTTTTACAATGTGCGGGATTTTTGAGGATAGAGGGTGGAGACAATCCGCTTGATGCGACAAGCGTTCATCCGGAGTCATATGATGCCGCCGAGGCACTTCTTGAAAAACTTGGCATATCACAGGAAGAATTAAAAGAGATACAGACTGAGGCTGCAAAGAATATTGAGCATAAAAAAAATGCACAAAACACAAAGCCTGAGAGAAAGAAAAAGAAGAAAGATTTTGTTGTAAAAAATAAAAACTCAGCATTTGGTGCGGCACTAATGAAAGCATTAGGTGACGGTGCAGGTATCGAATTTGAGGATGATGGAAATAATTCTAAAAACAGCAGGGACAGTTTTGCAGGAAGTGGAAAAAATGCTAAAAACAGCATTGAGTACCGCATAAAAGACAAGGCAAAGATGGCAGAGGAACTCGGTATAGGTGAGATAACGCTTGCAGACATAGTAAAAGAACTTGAAAAGCCGGGCAGAGATCCGCGTGATGAGATGCCAAAGCCGATACTTCGCACCGATGTACTTGAAATGAAAGATTTAAAACCGGGGATGATACTTAAGGGAACGGTCAGAAATGTTATTGATTTTGGTGCATTTGTGGATATAGGAGTCCACCAGGACGGACTTGTTCATATATCGGAACTTTCAGACAGCAGATTTGTTAAACATCCGCTCGATGTAGTCAGTGTCGGAGATATAGTTGATGTCAAAGTTATGAGTGTTGATCTTGAAAAAAAGAGGATTCAGCTTACAATGAAGATGAAAGGCTAATTTATTTATGAAAAAATTATTTGTGGAAGTAAAAAATGGCGGCAAGATGACTTACAGCGTAAGTGATTTGAACAAACTTGACAGGATGTATGAGACAGAAGTTTTTGAGAGAAAAGAAAAAAGAGTAATGTCACCTTTCAAGAAAGAGATGCAGAAAAGTTTTCAGGCACAGGTCAGAGATTATGCTTTTGAAAAAATTCTTGACAGGCATCTTTATACATTTAAATATCTGCTTGTCATACCAAATCCATATGGACTTGCAAAACAGACGGCATTTATTTTATTCAATTCTTCAAAAGAATGTAAAGTTGTGTATAGAGTTATAGGTGACACTCCGGACTGCGATTTTACAGGCGAAACAGAGTACACGACAAGACACAGAGTTCCGATACTTGGCTTGTATGGCGGTAGAAATAATAAAATTGACTTAAGCCTTGTAGATAAAAACGGCGAGACAATAAAGCACAGAGTCATTCAGATATATGTTTCGCCTATTCAGGAAAATATAAGGAATATGGTTTCAGAAACCGACACGAAAATGTCACAATTTGGTTTTATAATGCTTAATACTGCGATAGGTAGCCCGGTTGCAATAGACAGAAACGGGGATGTCAGATATTCTATTCAGATAAAAACAGGAAAGCTTGGTATGATACCGCTTGCAAACGGTCATTTTCTGCTTGTGGACAAGACTGCAAACAGGATTGACAAATATGGCAGGGTCACTCCGTGCAGATACCATGAGATGGATTATATGGGCAGAGTGTATAGGACATATCTTCTTGAATACAGGATAGGAAGAGCCATAACACAGCATGGAGATTCACTTTTCTTTGTTACTGCATCTGATGATGGACATTTATCTGACAGGATAGCAGAGCTTAATCTAAAAACAGGAGAACTTATAAAATATTGTGATATTCACAGTATTGTCGGTGACAAATACAGAGTGTATGACAACTGGATCGACACATCAAACATAGAATACAATGACGGCAGGATACTTATAACGGCAAAAAGACTTAACTCTATAATAAGCATTGACTGGAAAGAGTTAAAGCCTGACTGGATAATCGCACCGCCAAAGGTATGGCAGGACAGCGATGTGAGCAAGTATGTGCTTAAAGACAAGTCAGAGCATAGAGAAGGGGAAGCTGTTATACCGGTATGCTCATTTCCTGAATACACATCACTTATGGAGGACAATGGGGACAAAAAGAAAATCGTATTGTTTGATATAAGAAATGTTGTTAAATATGATGGAAAAGTCATTGTGCCCGGAGGAAAACGCTCCACCAAAAATTCTATGGTGAAGATAATAGATATAGACGAAAAGGATATGTCATACAGGGTAAGTGAACAGACGGAGGTTTTAAGTTCGCTTAGATTTTCAAGAGTTATCCATTCTGAAGATGAAAAATATCTTCTTGTTGCACAGGGATACCTAAGAGAGCAGACGGATGATGTGCACAGCATTATCCAGGAAATTGATGCAGGCACCGGAGAAAAACTTCATGGTTCAAAAATCAGAAAAGTATTTTCAAGTGCATGGATATTTGCACCTGATATAAAAGAATTCTGCGTATCAATGGAAAAGAATGACAATGTGATATTTGGAAAACTTAATCCGCTAGAAAAATTTGCTGGTGAACTGCCGGTATTGTCAAAAGAAAAAACAGATGGTTATTACTTTGGCAATGGAAGAATATGCGATGAATTATTTCTTTGCAATATGAGACCGGGAACAGTTGACAGGATTTATTTTATCGGTGAGCACAATGCATATGTTAAAGATATGGAAAATGTTGCTTTTAAAAATAAAAAGGAAAGCTTTGCGATACCTTTAAAGGAGTTTGTAAAGGACGAATATCATGTGTATGTAGAATATAATGATGAGGTGCATAAACTAAAAAATGAAATACGCATAGTAAAATAATGGGCTGTAATTTATAACTGTATAGCTTATAAGAATTGCGGCAATAAATTATTTATGGAGGAAGAAATGGATAATTTATCAGATTTTTCTGCAAAAGAGACAGATGGAATTTGTTTTATGCAGGATATTTTGGGTGGGACCGGATATTCGGATACAGAAGCATTTGATAAAAAAGAGCTAAAGAAAAAAGTTGATACCGAGAAAAATCTAACATGGCACAGTATGGACATAACAAAAGATGTGCGTGCAAAACAGTTAGGGCAGCAGCCAAAGACGATATGGCTTACGGGATTGTCAGGTTCAGGCAAATCGACAATAGTAAATGAGCTTGAGAAAAGATTATTTGTTTACGGTAAAAAGACAATGGTACTTGACGGGGACAATGTCAGGATGGGACTGAACAAAAATCTGGGATTCAGTGAAGCGGACAGAGTAGAAAATATCAGGCGTATAGCTGAGGTATCAAAACTGATGAATGATGCAGGGCTTATAGTACTCACATCATTTATTTCTCCATTTAGAAAAGATAGAAGAAATGCAAAAGAAATAGTAGGAAAAGACAGTTTTATAGAAATTTACATCAGTACTCCATTAGAGGAATGTGAGAAAAGGGATGTAAAGGGCTTGTATAAAAAGGCAAGAGCGGGTGAGATAGCTGATTTTTCAGGAATATCAAGCCCTTATGAGGAGCCTGAAAATCCTGATATTGAAGTAGATACTACAGGAAAAAGTATAGAAGAAACTGTAGAGTATATTTTTTCGAGATTAAAGAAGTATTTATGATAAGAACTGTTTTCCGAATTTATAAAAAAGGCAGTATATGGTTCTTAGGCAGAAATCATATGCTGTTTTATTTTATATACCTTATGAGAAAGCATAGCATGACAGTAAATGTTGTGTGAGTGAACAGTATTAGTTGTTTGATATATTTTATGAATTATCACTAAATGTTATAAAAACACAAACAAATATTTGATTTTGTAATAAAAGTGAGAAAATTTGTAAATAGGCTTGCTTTATTCATAGTAATCCTATATGATATAGAAAAAAGATAGGAATTAAAGAATATGAAGGCAGAGATACAAAAAGAATTAAAACTGATGGCTTCAATCTTCAAAATAGGTGTGGTTGGTTTCGGTGGCGGAACTGCTTTAATCCCTGTTATTGAAAGAGAAGTTGTTGAAGACCAGAAAATAGTTGAAAAAAGTGAATATGACAAGGATGTGATCGTGGCAAGTATTACTCCGGGTGCTTTACCGGTCGAGATTGCTACAGGTCTTGGAAAGCGTGCATATGGAGCTAAGGGTATGGCAATTGCTGCATTCCTTATGGCTTTTCCGGGTGTGCTTATGACCGTACTTATGTTATCAGTTTTGTCAAAGGTTGACGAAAAACTTTTTGTGCAGATAGAGTGTCTTTCTATCGGTCTTACAGCATTTATAAGCTGCCTTCTTACGCAATATGCTGTAAAGAGTATGCAGGAAGCAAAGAAAGAGTCTGTAAAAAGATTTGGCAGGGCATTTGTTATAATGATAGCTGTTTTTATATTATCATGCGGAAAATCTGTTTACAATATACTTGGCATAAAAGAAACACCTGTATTTGGACTTTCAACGGTTCAAGTTCTTGGAATTGCATTTTTTGGAATATTTTATACACATTGCAGATTTAACATAAAAAATACACTTGTTTCGGGAATTACCATTATATTATATATACTTTGTGTAGGAAAAGCAGGTATAATACAGAATATTTATCTTGAGACAGGGTTAAAGATATTTATGTTCATACTTGCAATACATGGACTATATGTTTGTACGAGATATGGTATGAGCAAAGGTAAAAGATCCGAAGAAGAGCTTGAAAAGGCAGGACACAGGCTCACAGCGGCAGGATTTTCAAAAGAGATGATAACATGGTTATTATTTATAATAATACTTTCAATACCGGCATTTATCATAACAAAAGACACATGGATTTATCTGTTTAGAGGATTTGCATCATCAATAATATCTTTCGGTGGCGGTGATGCTTATTTATCAGTAGCAGACGGTATGTTTGTAAGTACCGGAATGATAAAGGAAAATGAATTTTACAGCCAGCTCGTTTCAATAGTAAATGTACTTCCGGGTTCTATCCTCTGTAAGACACTTGCCGGAATCGGTTACTTTATCGGTTTTGACATAGACGGCAGTGTACTTCAGGGATATGCGGTAGCACTTGCAGGATTTGCGTGCAGTGTTGCAGCATCAGGAATAGTATTTTGTATAATATATTACCTCTATGAAAAATTTGAGGGAATAGCAGTATTTAAGCTTATCGGAAGATGGATAAGACCGATAATAGCAGGACTTTTGCTAAATGTCATGGTATCAATGATATACCAGAATATAGAAACAGGAACAGCTATAGGAGGAAGTGTAGTTACAACACTTATCATTACATTTGTTATTTATTTTGTAAATCTGGTACTTATGCTCAAGGCAAAGGCAGGTAACGGAATACTTATACTTATATCGGCAGTACTTGGGATTGCACTTTGCAATGGGATTTTGATTTGATGTTTAAGTGACGACAAAAATAAGGATTATTATTATGCACTCAGGGACGCTTTCGCTCGGAGAACAACGCAGCGGTACATAAAGGTGCAAACAACGCACCTTAAGTACCGGCGTTGTTCAAACGCCCCTCGGTCATGATAATAATCCTTATTTTTGTCTGGGTGTTGTAAAGTTAAGTTTTTTTGTGTGCTAATTAAGTTTTTGTTGTAAAGTAAGTTTTTGTTGTAAAATTTGTTCATATGTTAATAAATTTTTTTGTTGTAAAGTTAAGTTTTTCGTGCGACAATTAAGTTTTTGTTGTAAAATTTGTTCATATGTTAATAAGTTTTTTTGCTGTAAAGTAAGTTTTTTGTGTGCTAATGAATGTTTTATTTAAGCTCATTTTTTTATTGATTTTTGAATAAATGTTTTGTATAATGTATATATAAATTTGCTGATCGTGTTTAAATGATTGGTAATTTTATACAAAAATATTGTTACATATATTTTAGGTATTTGCGAAACTGGTCGAGTGTACCAATGATACAGTACCCTGACATCATATTATTAAATTATGTGATTATAACATTGTAATTTATAAAACAAATAATTAGTTTCGTGATTACCTGATATACATTTATACAGGAGGTAGATAAATTATGGCAAATCGTTTTATTTTAAATGAGACATCTTATCATGGAGCCGGTGCGATTGCAGAGATTGCTACGGAGGTTAAGTCAAGAGGGTACAAGAAAGCTTTTGTTTGCTCCGACCCTGATCTTGTGAAGTTTGGTGTTACAAAGAAAGTTCTTGATGTTCTTGAGAAAGACAGTCTTGATTATGAGTTGTATTCAAATATCAAGCCAAATCCTACTATTGAAAATGTTCAGACAGGTGTTGAAGCATTTAAGAAGTCCGGTGCAGATTATCTTATAGCTATCGGTGGAGGTTCTTCTATGGATACGGCAAAGGCTATCGGTATCATCATTAACAATCCTGATTTTGCCGATGTTGTAAGTCTTGAGGGAGTTGCTCCTACAAAGAATAAATCAGTGCCTATCCTTGCGGTACCTACGACAGCAGGAACTGCGGCAGAGGTTACTATAAACTATGTTATAACTGACGCTGAGAAAAACAGAAAGATGGTCTGTGTAGACCCTAAGGATATTCCGGTTGTTGCTTTTGTGGACCCTGATATGATGTCATCTATGCCTAAGGGACTTACGGCTGCGACAGGTATGGACGCACTTACTCATGCTATCGAGGGATATATTACAGCAGGTGCATGGGAACTTTCTGATATGTTCCATCTGAAAGCTATCGAAATCATATCACGCTCACTCAGAGGAGCAGTTGACAATACGCCTGAGGGCAGAGAGGGTATGGCTCTCGGTCAGTATGTTGCAGGTATGGGATTTTCAAATGTCGGACTTGGTATAGTACATAGTATGGCACATCCGCTCGGGGCACTTTATGATACACCACACGGTATTGCAAATGCCATAATTCTTCCTACTGTTATGGAGTACAATGCAGAAGCGACGGGAGAGAAATACCGTGACATAGCAAAGGCTATGGGAGTTGAAGGCACTGAGAATATGTCTCAGGAAGAGTACAGAAAGGCAGCAGTAGATGCAGTAAAACAGCTCTCAAAAGATGTTGGAATACCTGCAGACCTCAAAGAAATCGTAAAGAAAGAGGATATACCATTCCTTGCACAGTCAGCATATGACGATGCGTGCCGTCCTGGCAATCCAAAGGAGACAAGTGTAGAAGATATAACAAAACTTTATGAGTCACTTATCTAAATTAGAAAATTAAATAAATATAGCTGTTTATGCATAGAGTATCAGATGGAAACTTATGGTGTAAACAGTGATGATTGCAACCTATAAGAAATGTATGTTAAATGCAACACTTATAGGCTGTAATACTGTAAAATCTAGTTATGACTATTGTCTGGATGTTATTATATAGAGGGATTTTCGTAATTGTTTAAACATCCCTCTATATACAAAAAATTAAAGCAGATTATTAAGGTCTTTCACATCGCAGGTGATAAGCATAGTCATCTTATCGGTTAGTCTTATATCAGGTGACGGGTTTACCTCGTATTCAGATGATGTATCCTGTCTTACGGCAATTACATTCAGGTTTTCTTTTTTTCTGAGGTCGAGTTCCATAAGAGATTTTCCTATCCAGTTTGGCTTGACATCAATCTCCACCATTTTAAGTTTGTCAGATATTTCCATAAAATTGATAACACGTCTGTTGGAGAGTTTCCTTGCAAGACGGATTCCGGTTTCTTGTTCCGGCATTATCGTCTGGTCTGCGCCAAGCTTTTCAAGTATTTTTTTATGTGTTTCATCCTGAGCCTTGCATACTACGGTTTTGACACCGGCATCTTTAGCATAAATTGTCGCAAGAATACTTATATCAAGTTTTTCAGTGATTGCAACGACAACGGCATCCATATTAGAAAGACCGAGAGTATCCATTGCTTCTGTATCCCTTATATCGACAGCAACTGCACAGGTGACAAAGTTGGCAACAGAGTGGACACGCTCTTTATCTATATCAACAGCGAGAACATCGGCACCTGTATTTGCAAGTTCGATGGCAACGCTTCGTCCAAATTTTCCAAGTCCGATAACGGCAAATGATTTTTCCATGAGTTCCTCCTTGTTGTTTAATGTGCTCTCGAAAGTATTCGTTTTGAGAAGATACCGAGAGTAAATTTTAATGTACTAGCTAGTGTGCTGGCATGTTGCGAAACTAATTGTATGTTGTGCTAATTGCACAAATATAACAAATAATGCCGCAGGCACACTTTCGCTGCCTGTCACTCTTAACAGTACATAAGGCAGCAAAAAGCATAAATTATATTATAAGTATCAGCCGACATTTATATCTTCATGAGGGAAAGAAACAAAGTCATTTTTTCTTTCTTTATTGAAGAAGATAACCATCGAGATTGGTCCTATCCTGCCGAGATACATACATATTATTATTATAAGCTTGCCTAAGAGGTGAAGCTTTGAGGTGTAATCTCTTGTAAGACCTACGGTTGCTATCGCACTTGTGGTTTCGTAGACAACATCGACCATTGAGCCACCCTCTGCCTGATATAGTCCGACGGATGCAAGCAGCAGGAATGATATGCTGACCATTGTTACGGCAAGTGCTTTTGTGACCGTCTGGTGTGGTATGTTTTTCCTGAAAACGACAAGATGTGTCTTTCCTTTTACAATGGCACGGGTGCTTAAAAATAATGTGGCAACGGTTGTTGTTTTTATTCCGCCAGCCGTACCTATTGAAGAACCACCGATAAACATCAAAAAGTAACAAAGAAGCACAGTTCCGTGTCTTAAGCCCGACTGTGAAAATGTTGCAAATCCGGCAGTCCTTAATGTGACCGATTGAAAAAGGCTTGCAACTATCTTATCAAAAAAGCTCAGTTTACCAATCGTGTCAGTATTTGTATATTCAAGGACAAATATAAGTAATGCACCGCCTAAGATAAGGATAGCAGTTGTTATAAGTGTTATCTTTGTGTGAAGTCTTAATTTTTGCAAACTCTTCTTAACAGAAATTTTATTCTGAAAATAATTTTTAACGGTAGCTTTTAAATCCATCCACACGATAAAACCGATTCCGCCTGAAATAATAAGAAACATCGTTACAAAATTTATCCATGGATTTGAAATATACGGTTCAAGGCTGTTTGCACCGAGCAGGTCAATACCGGCATTACAAAAAGCGGAAACAGCATGAAATATGGAAAACCACAGTCCTTTTATCAGACCGAAATCGGGAACGAAAACGAAACTGTAGCAGATTGCACCGATTATTTCTATAATAAAAGTACCTCTGAAAATAAATTTTAAAAAGCGGACAAGCCCTTTGAGAGTGCTTAAGTTGAGTGCATCTTCAAGGAGAAGCCTGTCGCTCAATGTAATGCGGCTTCCTGCAACCATCATTATTCCGGTGACAAAGGAGACTATCCCCAGTCCGCCTAGCTGGATAAGTATGAGAATGACTATCTTGCCAAAAAGACTCCAGTGGATTGCTGTATTTACAACAACAAGTCCGGTCACGCAGACGGAAGTAGTTGATGTAAATAGGGCATCGATAAACGGAGTGAAATTTCCATCTGCCGAGGAAAATGGAAGACAGAGTATCAAGGCACCTATAAAAATAGTACCTAGAAAACCAAGTGCTATTATCTGGGTAGTAGAAAGCTCCTTATTTAAAGTCTGGAACATACAAACCTCACTTTCGCAAATTGCAAAAATACAATGAGTTACTTTTGCAATTTTAAATGACTGCTGCATTGATAGTAAAAATTGTGAATTATCGTTATCAATCGCACAGCAGGATAAGCAATAACAAATTATCAGTAACAAAAAATCCCCATATCATGACATTCATAATACGAGGATAATCAACGTGCGCGAGAAGATTCGAACTCCCGGCCTTCTGATCCGTAGTCAGACGCTCTATCCAGCTGAGCTACGCGCACATATTTAGTTATTTAGTTGTTGTCGCTTCGCACCGACGAGTTATACTATACCCCATCTAAAATAAAAAGTCAACACTTATTTTGAAAAAATTTAAAAAAATTGGTAACAGTTCAGCCTGCTCGTAAAAACTTGCAACTAATACCGGCAATGTGATATAAATATAAGAGGATTATAAATTAGTATTTGTTATAGCTGCAGAATTAACAAAACATATAATAGTTTCACAAAAAGTGATATAAATGCATTTAAAAAATTGGAGGTCAGCATGGCTGAAACTGAAATCGTAAAAAAACTTATTGATATAAATGGAGAACAGTGTGTTTCTGAGTCAGAAGCGATGAGCAGACATACTACATTCAGGATAGGAGGCCCGGCAAGGGTATTTGTCAGTTCTGATAATATAGATAAGATAATAAAGACAATAGAATTACTTAAAAAAGAAGAACAGGAATATTTTATTCTAGGTAACGGAAGTAATCTTTTAGTTGCAGATGAGGGATATAATGGGATAGTAGTTTCTACGGAAAACTTAAAGGAACTTAATATAGAAAAAGAAGATGGCGATATGACATATATCTATGCACAGGCAGGCGTGATGCTTTCAAGAGCAGCAGTTCTTGCTTCTGAAAGTTCCCTTACAGGATTTGAATTTGCAGGGGGAATACCGGGAAGTATAGGCGGAGCGGTTTCGATGAATGCGGGAGCATACGGGGGCGAGATTAAAGATGTAATAGTCAGTGCGGATGTTCTTATGGAGGATGGAAGTGTCGTGAAAATGACAAATAAAGAATTAGAACTTTCATATAGAAACAGTATAATACAGAAAAAAAATCTAGTAGTTTTATCAGCTGAATTTGCTTTAAAGAAGGGCAAAAAAGAGGAAATACTTGCAAAGATGAAAGATTTTTCGACAAGGAGACGGGATAAACAGCCGCTTGAATATGCAAGTGCCGGAAGTACATTTAAAAGACCGGAGGGATATTTTGCCGGAAAACTTGTCGATGATGCAGGGCTAAGAGGTTACCGTGTCGGAAATGTCATGGTGTCAGAGAAGCATTGTGGATTTGTCGTAAATGTCGGCGGTGGAACCTGCGAGGAAGCAAAAGCTGTTATAACTCATGTAAGAGAAGAAGTAGAGAAAAAGTTTGGAGTCATACTTGAAATGGAAGTAAGAAAACTAGGATGGAGTTAAAGAAATGAGGATGAATATGCGTTTTGTAATAGTTACGGGAATGTCAGGAGCCGGGAAAAGCTCAGTGCTTAAAATGCTTGAGGATATAGGATATTTTTGTGTAGATAATCTTCCGGTAAAGCTTATACCAAAACTTACAAAAATGTTTATATGTGAAACTGACAGCATAGAAAAACTGGCACTTGGTATAGACATCAGAAATCTTGAGGGACTTTCACATCTTGATAAAACACTCAATGAAATGAGAGAAAACGGCTATCCGTATGAGATACTTTTTCTTGATGCTGACAGCAATGTGCTCGTTAAGAGATATAAAGAGACAAGAAGAAATCACCCTCTTGCCTTGCAAGGCAGGGTTGACAAAGCGATAGAGGCAGAGAGAGAAGAACTCCAGTTTATAAAAAAACACGCCGACTATATTATGGATACAAGTCATATGCTGGTGCGTGAACTCAAACAGGAGATTGACAAGATATTTTTAGAAAACGAAGAGTATCAGAACTTTTTTATCACGATACTATCATTTGGATTTAAATACGGGATACCGGCAGACTGTGACCTTGTTTTTGATGTGAGATTTTTACCAAATCCGTACTATATTCCGGAGTTAAAGAAAAAAACTGGAAATGATTTTGAAGTGTATGATTATGTTATGAAATCGGAACAGGCAAAAGAATTTGATGAAAAATTATTTGATATGATAAAATTTCTTGTTCCAAATTATATCACTGAGGGGAAAAACCAGCTTGTTATAGGAATAGGCTGTACGGGAGGAAAGCATCGTTCGGTATCACTTGCAAATGCACTTGCAAAGCATATGCAGGAACTTCCATACAGTCTTAAAGTTGAGCACAGGGATATAGAAAAGGATGCCAAAACAAAGGGAGAAAATTAATGTCGTTTGCAAGTGATGTAAAGGAAGAAATTGGAAAACAGTATGACAAAGGAAGACATTGTCAGATAGCCCAGCTTGCAGTGATATTCGCACTTACGGGACATATAAAAAGAGATTTTAAAAATGAAAATTACATTGAAATGCGAACAGAGAACTTGACAGTTGCAAAGAAATCCTATATGTTATTAAAGTGTATGTTTGACATATCGCCGGAAGTGATGATAAGAACGCACAATCTTATGGCTCGCTCAAAAAACTATTTTATCTGTATAAAAGACAGGGAAAATGTACTTGAAGTGCTAAGAACGATAAAACTTTTAAGTGATGAGGACACATGGGGAGATTTTAATGCCGTAAATCAGCTTATAATCAGGAACACCTGCTGTAAACGGGCGTTTCTGCGTGGAGCATTTATGGTTGCCGGTTCAGTTACCAACCCTCAAAAAGGCTATCATCTTGAGATAGCCGTGACAAGTGTCTCACTTGCACAGCAGTTAAAAGAAGCAATGAGTTGTTTTGAAATTGATGCGAAGATAGTCGAGAGAAAAAAATATCAGGTCGTCTATATAAAAGAGGGGGCACAGATTGTTGATTTTTTAAATGTCATAGGAGCACATAAGGCACTTATGGAATTTGAAAATGTACGCATTGTTAAAGAAGTGCGCAACTTTGTCAACAGGCAGGTGAATTGTGAGACTGCAAATATTTCAAAAATAGTAAATACTGCTGCAAGGCAGATAGAAGATATTAAGTATATTCAATGTAATAGGGGGTTTAGTGCACTTACGGACGGACTAAAGGAGATAGCCGAGTTGAGACTTGAATATCCTGACAGTTCCCTGCAGGAACTTGGAAAGATGCTTGACAGACCAATAAGCAAGTCAGGTGTCAATCACCGTCTGAAAAAACTAAGCAATATTGCAAACGAAATCAGACAGGAAAAGGAAAATATGAATTTATAAAAATTTTAAGTAATCTGTCTGATAAAAGGAGGAACAACATGATTACAAAAAAGATTCAGATTCAGCTTCAAAATGGTTTGGAGGCAAGACCGGTAGCCGTATTGGTTCAGGTTGCAAGCCAGTACAACAGCAGCATTTATGTTGAGTGTGATGATAGAAAAGTGAATGCAAAAAGTATCATGGGTATGATGACACTCGGACTCACGGCAGGCGAGGAAGTTGTAGTTTCGGCCAATGGAGATGATGAGCAGACAGCAATGGATGATATAGTAAAGTACTTAAGCACAGCCAATGCATAGAAAAGTATTGCCTGAGATAAAGTTTAAAGCGGACGGTTGCATTAGGCAGCATAGTTCGCTTTTTTATATTTAGAAAGGGGAAAGTCATGAGTTTTACGCATCTTCATGTCCATACACAGTATTCACTGCTTGACGGTTCCTGCAAGATTGGTGAGATTGTGAACAGGGCAAAGGAGCTTGGTATGAAAAATCTTGCCATAACAGATCACGGAAATATGTATGGTGTTATAGATTTTTACAGGGCAGCAAAGGCGGCAGATATAAATCCGGTCATAGGCTGTGAGGTTTATGTTGCACCGGGGTCAAGATTTGAGAAGAAAAATGACAAAGGCGAGGGCAGATATAATCATCTTGTTCTGCTCGCAGAGAATGATAAAGGTTATGCCAATCTTATGAAGATTGTTTCAAGAGGATTTACCGAGGGTTTTTATTATAAGCCAAGAGTGGATTATGAAGTGCTTGAACGGTTTCATGAGGGAATTATCGCTTTGAGTGCCTGTCTTGCAGGTATAGTTGCAACAAATTTAAGACAGGGATTTTATGATGAGGCAAAAAAAGAAGCACTCAGGTTAAGGGACATATTTGGAGAGGACAATTTCTTTTTGGAACTTCAGGATCATGGAATACCGGATCAGGCGACAGTAAACCAGGGATTGCTCAGGATGAGTCAGGAGACAGGTATAGAACTTGTTGCGACAAATGATGTGCACTACATAATGGCTGATGATGCGAAAGCACATGACATACTTCTATGCATACAGACACAGAAAAAGGTTACCGACGAGGACAGGATGAGATATGATGGTGGTCAGTATTATCTCAAGTCTGAGGACGAGATGAAACAGCTTTTTCCGTATGCACTTGAAGCATTGGAAAATACGGAAAAGATTGCAAACAGATGTCATGTCGAGATAGAATTTGGCAATTACAAACTGCCGCAGTACGATGTACCTGACGGCTATACGGCATGGGAATATCTAAATAAACTCTGTAATGAGGGACTTGTAAGAAGATATGGAAATCCTGACAAAGAACTTAAAGAGAGACTTGAATATGAGCTTGAGACAATCCACACAATGGGATTTGTCGATTATTTCCTTATCGTGTGGGATTTTATCAAATATGCGAGGGACCACGGCATAAGCGTAGGACCGGGACGAGGTTCGGCAGCGGGAAGTGTCGTATCCTACACACTTGGTATTACCAATATAGACCCGCTTAGGTATGACCTTCTCTTTGAGCGTTTCCTAAATCCGGAGCGAGTTACAATGCCCGATATAGATATAGATTTTTGTTATGAAAGACGGCCTGAAGTCATAAAATATGTAATGGAAAAATACGGAAAAGACCGTGTTGTTCAGATAGTTACATTTGGAACTATGGCGGCGAGAAATGCCATAAGGGATGTGGGTAGAGCATTAGACCTGCCGCTTAATTTTGTCGATACTGTGGCAAAGGCAATTCCTATGGAACTTGGTATTACGATAGAAAAGGGACTTAAGGAAAATCCTGAATTAAAAGCACTTTATGACAGTGATGAGCAGGCAAAAAATCTTATAGACATGTCTATGAGACTTGAGGGACTGCCACGCCATACATCAATGCACGCGGCGGGAGTTCTTATAAGTCCTGAGGCAGTAGATGAGTTTGTACCGTTGTCGAGGGCATCCGACGGAACAATAACAACGCAGTACACCATGACGACCTTAGAGGAACTTGGCCTTTTGAAGATGGACTTTCTCGGTCTTAGGACACTCACCGTTATCCAGAATGCGGCACACATGGCAGGACTTGCAGATGACACTATGATGGATATAAATTACGATGACAAAAAAGTGTTTGAGATGATAGGAACAGGAAAAACAGAGGGTGTGTTCCAGCTTGAAAGTCCGGGTATGAGGCAGTTTATGAAAGAACTTAAACCTCAGAACATGGAGGATGTTATAGCAGGTATCTCACTTTACCGTCCCGGACCGATGGACTTTATACCAAAATATATTGCCGGAAAGACAAACCGTGACAGCATAGTTTACGATTGTCCACAGCTTGAACCGATACTTGCACCGACATACGGCTGTATCGTGTATCAGGAGCAGGTAATGCAGATAGTAAGAAATCTTGCAGGCTACAGTTTCGGGCGAAGCGATCTCGTGCGCCGTGCGATGGCAAAAAAGAAAACAAAAGTCATGGAGGCAGAGCGTAAAAACTTTGTGTATGGCAACGGGGAAGAGGGTGTAAAAGGCTGCATCGCAAACGGAATAGATGAAAAAACGGCAAACAAGATATATGATGAGATGATAGATTTTGCCAAATATGCTTTCAATAAATCACACGCAGCGGCATATGCAGTCGTGTCATATCAGACCGCATATTTAAAATGCTATTATCCCGTTGAATTTATGGCGGCACTTCTCACATCAGTAAAAGACAATACTGCAAAAGTAATCTCATATATAATGAGCAGTAAAAGTCTTGGTATAGACATACTGCCGCCCGATGTAAACGAGGGATTCAGCAGATTTCATGTGGCAAACGGGGCAATACGCTTTGGAATGTCAGCCATAAAAGGTGTAGGAGAGCCGGTTATCGAAGCAATCGTGGCGGAAAGAGAGCGTGGCGGGAAATTTGAGTCAATGCATGATTTTATGATGCGCCTCACCTCAAAAGAGATAAACAGGCACACGATAGAAAACTTTATAAAAGCAGGGGCACTTGATTCTATGCCCGGAAACCGCCGTCAGAAAATGATGGTTTATGATTCTATGTTAGATGCCGTAAACAGGGAAAAGAAAGATGCCATTGCAGGGCAGATGTCACTTTTTGATATGGGTGATGATGACCTTGACAAAGCGAATGAGATAAAGTATCCCGAAATTGATGAGTATGCAAAAGAAGAACTTTTGGGATTTGAAAAAGAAGTTCTGGGTATATATATAAGTGGGCATCCTTTAAATGATTATACGGAGCTTATGGAAAAAAACTGCACAAATACATCTCTTGACTTTATGGTGTCTGAGGATGATGAAGAGTCATCTGCAAAAGTCGAGGACGGACAGAATGTTATTGTCGGCGGTATGATAGCAGATAAAAATGTAAAAGTTACAAAATCCTCAAACAAACTTATGGCATATATACAGCTTGAAGATCTTTATGGAACTATAGAGATAACAATATTTCCGAGGGATTACGAGAGACTTAAGCCGCTTCTTACTGACGATGCGAAGATATTTGTCAGGGGCAGGGTTCAAACATCGGAGAACAGAGCAGCAAAGCTTATCTGCCGTGATATAATACCTTTTGACAGAATACCGTGCGAATTGTGGATACGGTTTGAAAATATGGAGGAGTTTGTTGATAAAGAACAGGAATTATATAAAAACCTCCTGCCATATGATGGAAAAGATTTAGTATGTATATATGTTGCAAAAGAAAAACAGGTTAAAAGACTTCCAAAAAGCAGAGGTGTTGATGCGAGAAAACTTGTAAAAGATGACAATTTTAAGTTTATGCCGAAAGAGGCACTCGCAATTCGTGAAAAGAGTATTGAAAAATAATTGGATTTGCCGTAAAATTATGTTGGATAAATGAGAATAAGTAATAGTAAAATTTATGTAAGGACGATTACGGTTACTGTACGCACTTTGTGTGTCAGACAAAACTTATTGTACTATACTTATTGTTTCGGAAAATTTATACTAACGTTTTTATTTGACGATACTTAAGGAGGACATTATGAGTAATGCTGTTAAGACTATTGGTGTACTGACAAGTGGTGGTGATGCACCAGGAATGAATGCTGCGATAAGGGCAGTTGTCCGCACCGGAATTTCAAACGGATTAAAAGTAAAAGGAATCAGGAGAGGATATGCAGGTCTTTTAGAGGAAGATATCATAGACATGAACAATCTTTCTGTATCTGACATTATCCAGACAGGCGGTACTATTCTGTATACTGCAAGATGTCTTGAATTTAAAAAGAAAGAATATCAGAAAAAGGCAGCAGATATCTGCCGCAAGCATGGTATTGACGGTATAGTTGTTATCGGTGGTGACGGTTCATTCAACGGAGCGAGCAGACTCTCAGAGCAGGGTATAAACACTATCGGAGTTCCGGGAACCATTGACCTTGATATTGCCTGTACCGAGTACACTATCGGATTTGATACGGCTATAAACACAGCTATGGAAGCCATCGACAAATTAAGGGATACATCCGAGTCACATGAACGATGCAGTGTTGTAGAGGTTATGGGACGCACGGCAGGTCATATAGCACTTTGGACAGGTATAGCAAGTGGTGCTGAATATATACTTACTACAGAGAAATATCATGGTGATATTCAGAGAATTATCACAAAGATACAGGATAGAAGAAAACTCGGTAAGAAAAACCATATTATTGTAAACGCAGAGGGAGTAGGAAACTCAGCAGAGATGGCAAAGATAATCGAGGTTGCCACAGGTGTAGAAACAAGAGCTACAATACTTGGTCACATTCAGCGTGGCGGTAATCCTACATGTAAGGACAGAGTATTTGCATCAGCTATGGGTACAATGGCAGTTGAGCTTTTATGTGAAGGTAAGAGCAACAGAGTTGTAGGATACAAAGAAGGAGAGTTTGTAGACTTTGATATCCAGGAAGCACTTTCAATGTCAAAAGACCTTGATCCATACTTGTTCCATATTACACATAAACTTACAACAAGATAGAAAAAGGTAATTACGAAACTGATTACAGGTTGTGTTAATTGCACGATATAATTACGGATAATCATAGTTTCGTAAACATTTAAGGAGGTTTTATATGAAGAAATTTTTAAAATTTGTTGCGGGAGTGGCGGCAGTTGCAGGTGCAGCCTGCGGAGTTGTTTATTGCCTTAAGAAATTCTGCGGAATCGATCTTTTAAACAGAGATGAAGATTTCGACGATGACTATGACGATGCTTCAGATGATGACGAAGAATCAGATGAAGAAAACGAGACATCAGATGATGACGAATCAGGTGACAGAGAATATGTAACACTTGATATGGATGGTGAAGAAGCTTCGGAGAAAGAAGATTCAGAAGAAGAAAAAGCAGAGGACTAAGTTGTTCACTGATTAAAATTAAAAATCTGTGTGGTTTTATGTAACAGTTCAGCACAAAAAAGATAAGTCAATAATACATGAGCTTGCTCAATGTATTATTGACTTGTTTTTTGGGGCGGAATAGCCTTTCATTTATGAAATGAAGTAAACTCAAGCTGCATAGCAGCGACTGACAGCTTGCTGGCAGGTTTACGAATGTAATAAATGAAAGGCTGAACTGTTACATTTTATATCGGACTGCACAGATTTTTTTTGCATTTTTTAAGATTTTCTGTTATAATATGCAAATGTTTGTTCGTGTCAGTTTGCTGCTGATATTTATTTTGTTCTGATATATACAGTTTTGTTATGTGAAAATTAAGAACAACAGACAGACGGCAGATAGTGATTTATTAATAGGGAGTTGCGAGACTCTTATAACAAACAGTCTTGTAATTACCTGTGATTTAATCTACTCTCGGAAGATACCGGGAGTAGATATTTATTAAAATGGAGGGCGTAATGAGCGACTATACAGGAAAAGAGATAGTGATACTTGAAGGACTTGAAGCAGTCAGAAAAAGACCGGGTATGTATATAGGTTCTACCGGTTCGAGGGGGCTTCACCATCTTATATGGGAAATATTAGACAACAGTATAGACGAACATCTTGCGGGATTTTGTAATGAGATACATATAACGATGAAAAAAGACGGAGGAATCAGCATAGAAGATAACGGCAGAGGAGTTCCGGTAGATATACATCCGACAAAAAAAGTATCGACGGTGCGTGTGGTATATACGATACTCCATGCGGGCGGCAAATTTGGAAACTCAGCCTACAAGGTGTCAGGTGGGCTTCACGGTGTTGGTTCGTCAGTAGTAAATGCCCTTTCAACACATATGACAGTTGAGGTGAAAAGAGGCGGACTTGTTTACAGAGATGAATATAAAGACGGCGGTCATCCTGTTACGGAACTTAAGAATGGTGCCTTAGAGCCGGTCGGTAAATGTGCAAAATCAGCGACGGGAACAAAAGTAACATTTTATCCTGATGCTGAGATTTTTGAGACTATACATTTTAAGGCGGAAGTCATAAAGAAAAAACTTAAAGAGATAGCATATCTTAACAAAAATCTCAAACTTGTATTTAAGAATGAAAATGACGGCGAGGAGAAAACATATCTTGAAGAACATGGCATAAAAAGCTTTGTTTCATATATAAACAGGGATGCTCATGTACTCCATAAAGAACCAATTTATTTTGAGGGGACAAGCGGGGATATAGAGGTCGAAGTGGCTCTTCAATATACTACAAACTTTTCTGAGCAGATAAATCCATATTGCAATAGGATAAATGTAGTAGACGGCGGTACACTTGTGACAGGATTTAAGATGGCACTTACAAGAGTTATGAACCAGTATGCGAGGGAACTTGGAGTGCTCAAGGATAAAGATGAAAATTTCGATGGAAAAGACATAAGAAACGGACTTGTGGCAATCATTTCAATAAAGCATCCTGACCCGCAGTTTGAGGGGCAGACAAAGACAAAACTTGGAAACACTGACGCAAAAACGGCGGTGGACGAGGTCGTGACGACAGAGATACAGCGTTATCTCGATAAAAACATAAATGTACTTCAGGCGATACTCGACAACTCCGTAAAAAGTTACAATGCGAGAAAAGCGAGCGACAAGGCAAGAAATACAGTATTAAAGCAGTTAAACGATGTGGATACAAAGAGTAAACTTGCTGCGTGTACTTCCAAAAATCCGGAGGAATGTGAGGTCTACATAGTTGAGGGAGATTCAGCCGGCGGTACAGTAAAAACGGCGAGAAACAGAAAAACGCAGGCGGTTCTTCCACTTAGGGGAAAAATATTAAATGTAGAAAAAGCATCACTTGAAAAAATATTGTTAAATAATGAGATAAAATCAATGATAGCAGCATTCGGTTGTGGCATAGGTGATGAATTTGATATAAATAAACTCAGATATGACAAGATAATAATACTCACTGATGCTGATGTTGACGGAGCACATATAAGCACATTGCTGCTCACATTTTTCTACCGTTTTATGCCTGAACTTATCTATTCAGGGAAAATATACAGAGGTCTTCCACCACTTTACAAGGTTGATTATGAGGCGCTTGACAAAAAGACAAAGAAGAAAAATTCTGAATATGTATTTAATGACTTTGAACTTGAAAAGTTTAGAAAAAATAAAAACAATAAGATAGTAAGCATACAGCGTTACAAAGGACTTGGTGAGATGGACGCGTCACAGCTCTGGGAAACGACACTTGATCCTGAGAGCAGACTGCTCGCACAGATAACGATAAGTGACAGCGTGGATGCGGACGATGCGACGACGACGCTTATGAGCAGTAATGTGCCGCCGAGACGGCAGTTTATAATGGAAGAAGCACAGTATGCAAATCTGGATATATAGTAATTTAAGGAGAATAAAATGAAAACAAAGGAACAACCAATTATTCAGCTTGATTTCTCTGAGGAGATGAGAAATTCATATAGAGATTATGCGATGAGTGTTATCATAGCGAGAGCACTTCCTGATGTCAGGGACGGTTTGAAACCTGTTCAGAGAAGGATTCTTTATGCTATGGATGAGCTTTCGCTTGCACCTGACAAACCCCACAGAAAGAGTGCTCGTATTGTCGGTGATACAATGGGTAAGTATCATCCTCACGGTGACAGCTCCATCTATGATGCACTTGTGCATATGACGGAGGAGTATTCGCTTTCACTGCCGCTTGTTGACGGACACGGAAATTTCGGTTCGATAGACGGTGACGGTGCGGCAGCTATGCGATACACTGAGGCAAGACTGTCAAAGACTGCGATGACGATGCTTGAAAATCTCGATAAAGGTCTTGTGCCGTTTGGACCAAACTTTGATGAGAGTGAAAAAGAGCCTCTCGTTCTTCCGGCAACACTGCCAAATCTCCTCATAAACGGAACAACGGGAATTGCAGTCGGAATGGCAACCAATATGCCGCCACACAATCCGGGCGAAGTTATAGACGGAGTTATCGCATATATGGATAATCCGGAGATTTCAACAAAAGGACTTATGAAATACATAAAAGGACCTGATTTTCCGACAGGTGCGGCGATAACAAACACGGATGATTTGTTTGATATATATGACACGGGCGAGGGAAAGATAAAACTTCGTGCAAAAGCCGAGATAGAAAACGGTACAAATGGAAGAAAAAATATAGTTGTAACCGAGATACCGTACACCGTCGCAGGAAACAAGACAAAACTTCTTGAAAATCTTGTGTCACTTTCAAAAGATAAGGTGTTTGATGAGATATATGATGTGCGTGACGAGTCATCAAAAGAGGGAATAAGGATAGTAGTAGAAGTTAAAAAAGACAGAAATGTAGAAAACCTCTTAAACGGACTTTACCAGAAAACAGCACTTGAAGACACATACGGCGTAAATATGCTTGCCGTAAAAGATAAGCAGCCTATAACATTTACATTAAAAGGACTTGTACAGGAATTTGTGGAATTTCAGGAAGAACTTTACACAAAAGAGTACGAGCATCTTTTAGAAAAAGCAAAGGCAAGACTTGAGATAGTGGCAGGTCTTATAAAAGCAACAGATGTGATAGACCTTATCATAGAGATACTTCGTGGAAGCAATTCCGTAAAACAGGCGAAAAACTGTCTTATAAACGGAGTTACGACCGATATAAAATTCAAGTCTCAGAAATCAGAAAAGGCAGCAGCAAAACTTGATTTTACAAAAAATCAGGCAGATGCGATACTTGCGATGCCTTTAAGTAAACTTATCGGACTTGAACTTTTAAAGCTTCATCAGGAAAACGATCAGCTTCTTTCAAATATAGAAGAATACAACAACATACTTGGAAATATAGTTGAATTGCACAAAGTAATAAAGAAAAGGCTTAAAAATTATAAAAAGCAGTTTGGCAGAGGAAGACGCACAATACTCACAAATATGGACGCAGGAAAATATGTTGAGGAAGTAAAAGAAGAAGACCTCTATGTACTTATCGACAGATTTGGTTATTGCAAATCGGTGGACGAGTCAAGTTATTCGAGAATATCGGCTGAATCATTAAACGAATATACGCACAAGCTACAGATAAGAAATACTGACAAACTCTGTGTATTCACGAAAAACGGATTTATGCATCAGATAAAAATGTCAGCGGTACCAAAAGGAAGAAACAGGGATAAGGGTGTGCTTATCCAGTCTTTATGCAAACTTGGAAATGACGAAGTGCTTATATATATAGCATTTGAAGACCTGTTTAACTCACAGCTTTTATTTGCTACAAAAAACGGACTTGTAAAACTTGTATCTGGAATAGAGTTTGAAACGATACGCTCAACTATAAATGCAACAAAGCTCGATGATGGAGACGAACTTATAGCAGTCAGACCGCTAAGTGATGAAGAATCCATCTCAGAAGACAGCAGTGTAGTCATAATAACCCACAAAGAAGCATCGCTGAGATTTCCGCTCTCACAGGTAAATGAACTGAAGAAAGCCAGCAAGGGAGTAAAGGGAATAACGATGGCAGCAGATGATTATGCGTGGTATGCGGAGGTTATCTCAAAAGAAACTGAGACGATTGAGCATGACGGAAAGAAATTTTCGGCAAAGAAGATAAAAATACGAAAAAGGAATGACAAGGCATCGAGGTCGAAGATAAGGGAGTAAAATTTCTCCGGTTAGGGTATTGAAACCTAAATTGATTTTTGATACCATAAGAAGTGGTATATTTACTAACAAAGCAAAAGACCGGCTTTAAGAAAGGATGACACAACATGAAAAAGACACCATTTGTAACAAAAGAACAGATTGAAGAAATAGCAAAAACATACCCTACACCTTTTCACATCTACGATGAAAAGGGCATCAGAGAAAATGCACGCAGACTTAAAAAGGCATTTTCATGGAACAAAGGTTATCGTGAGTATTTTGCGGTAAAGGCAACTCCAAACCCATTTATCTTAAAACTTCTCCAGGAAGAGGGATGCGGTGTTGATTGTTCATCACTCACGGAGCTTATGATGTCAGAGGCTTGCGGCTTTAAGAATGACGATATAATGTTTTCATCAAATGTTACACCGGCAGCCGAGTACAAAAAAGCAAAAGAACTCGGTGCATATATAAACCTTGATGATATTACACATATAGATTTCCTCGACGAAACAGCAGGAATTCCTGAAACTATCTGCTGTCGTTACAATCCGGGTGGAGTGTTCAAGATGGGAACAGACATCATGGACAACCCTGGAGATGCTAAGTATGGCATGACAAAAGAGCAGATGATAGAAGCTTTCAAGAGACTTAAATCAATGGGAGCAAAATATTTCGGAATACATTCATTTCTTGCCAGTAATACAGTAAGTAATGATTACTATCCTACACTTGCAGGAATCCTCTTTGAACTCGCTGTAGAGCTTAAAGAAAAGACAGGAGTTGAGATTAAGTTCATCAACCTCTCCGGTGGTGTCGGAATCCCTTATACAGAGGATAAAGAGCCAAACGATATAGCAATTATCGGTGAGGGTGTACACAAGAAATTTGATGAGATAATGGTACCGGCAGGAATGGGAGATGTGGCAATATTTACAGAGCTTGGGCGTTTCATGCTCGCACCATATGGCGGACTCGTAACAAAAGCAATTCATGAAAAACATATATACAAAGAGTATATTGGAGTTGATGCCTGTGCGGTAAACCTTATGCGTCCTGCAATGTACGGTGCATATCACCACATCACGGTACTCGGAAAAGAAAATGAGCCATGCGACCACAAATACGATGTAACAGGTTCACTCTGTGAAAACAATGATAAATTTGCCATTGACCGTATGCTTCCAAAGATTGACATGGGAGATTATCTCTTTATACATGATGCAGGAGCACACGGATTTGCGATGGGCTACAACTACAACGGTAAATTAAAATCAGCAGAACTTCTCCTTAAAGAGGACGGAAGTGTTCAGATGATAAGACGTGCTGAGACACCAAAGGATTACTTTGCAACTTTTGATTTCTGCGACATACTCAAAGATGTTAAATATTAAAAAATAAGAAAATGTTATGCGATACAATATGCGGACTTAAGTATTGACAATTATTAAACTGTTGCGGATTTGTTCAAATTGCATAAAAAGAAAAAAAGACACCGGTAAAATTTGGCGGTGTCTTTTTGAATTATGTCTGAATACAGGTAAAGTTTTTTTTACTTAAGGTCGATAAATAGTATGAAAATGAAATTTACACATATTATCTGTGTTGAAAATACAGATAATAAGTTGTGGAATCTTTAAATCACAAGTTTTGATTAGGTGGTGATAATATGAGGATAGATGCATTAAATCAGGTAAGTCAATTATACCAGACGAGCAAACCTAAAAAAGTATTAAAGAACAAAGAAAACGATACATCAGACAAATTTGAAATATCGCAGTCAGCAAAGGATTACCAGACAGCAAAGGCAGCAGTAAAAACTTCTTCCGATATCAGGGAGGACAAAGTTGCTGAACTTAAAGAAGCTGTTACGAGTGGTGCTTACAATGTATCAGCGGCAGAAATTGCAGACAAGATGATAGGTAAATACTTCGATTCGATTTTTTAGAGTAAGCCGTTGGCAGTGGATGCCCCGGTATGAAAAAAGAGGAAAAAGATTTGGCTAGTTTAATGGATGAACTCCTTGAGGTTTTATCAGAGGAGAGAGATATTTATGAAGAGCTTGCACCAATATCGGAGAAAAAAACGCAGGTGCTTATAAAAGAGGATTTAAAAGAGCTCAAAAAGATTACTGACAAAGAACAGTTACTTGTTGACAAAGTAAGTATTGTTGACAGGAAAAGGGAAAAAGTCATTCAGAATATAAGCGTTGTTTTAAATAAGGATTCAAAGGAATTGGATCTTGCCACACTTGGCAATATATTATGTAAGCAGCCGGATGAGCGTAAAAAGCTCAATATGCTTCATGACTCGCTGAGACAGGTTATGAACAGGCTGGTGATTGCCAATCAGAAAAATAAAGAACTTATAGAAAATTCCCTAGAAATGATAGAGTTCAATATGAACTATATTAAAAGCACAAGGATGTCGCCGGGAAATAACAATTATAATCGCAATGCCGCTACAAGCTACACAGATTCAAGCAGAGGCGGATTTGATGCAAAACAGTAGTTCTTACGGAGTATATTCTTAAAGATGCATGGTTTTAAAAACTATGCATTAGGAGTGTACAGCGTATAGCTATAAGCATCTGATAAGATTATGATTATACGGTGTACATTCTTTTTTTGATTTAAACTATAAAAGATGCTCTCAAAATTCTTCGTTCAGAAGATACCGGGAGTGAATTAAAGAGTATGGAGGAAAAAGATGAGCTTATTCGCAAGTTTACAAAACGGGGTTTCCGGATTAAATGCTGCATCATCGGGTCTTAACACGACAGCACACAATCTTGCCAATACAAAGACAGCAGGATATACGAGGCAGCAGACAATCCAGAAGGATATGTATTATCAGACTTTCAAAGTATCAAATAATGGTGCTATGAAGATAGGAATGGGAACATATGTCGCAGATGTGCGTCAGATAAGAGATATGTTTCTTGATAAAGAGTACAGATTGCAGGTCAGCAGACAGACATTCTATGAAAAACAGGTTGAATGTGAGCAGGAAGTAGAGGACATCTTCGGTGAAAATGAGGGTGTAGAGTTTAGAAACTCTATGGAAAGTATGTGGGAAGCTATTCAGAACCTGTCAACAAATCCTGAAAGTGTAGTAAACAGACAGCTTTTTATAGCACAGTGCGAATCATTTATAGAAACAGCAAAAAATGCTTATACAGCCATTACAAAGTATCAAAGCGGATTGAATACGGAAGTGGCGAAACAGGTAAAAGAAGTAAATGATATAGCAGACAAGATAGCAGCATTAAATAAGACGATAGCTGAAAAGGAGGCATCCGGTGTTGAAAATGCCAATGATTACCGTGATCAGCGAAATCTTCTCATGGATGAACTTGCAAAATATACATACTATACCTACAACGAAGATATAGATGGCAAAGTTCAGATATATATAAACAATGCACCACTGGTTATAGAGACAAAGGCATTTCATATGAAAACGGAAAGTGCCACACAGACAGGTCTTTATAATGTTGTATGGGAAAGTAATGGTTTCGGAGATGTCTACAAGCAGGATGAAGCGTATTCGACAGCTAAAAAGACAGATACAGGTACACTTTACGGAATACTTACGGCAAGAGGAAATAAAAATGCAGTTTACAGTGATGTTCCACAGCAGCCCGATCCAAATGATAAAAAGTATCTGAATGCGGATGGTTCGTTCAATCAGACATTATATGATACAGATTATGGCAAATATAAAGACAAGGTTGAGCTTTACAACAACACTATAGGAAATTCAATACTTACACAGGCAGAAGCACAGTTTGACCTTCTTATAAATGGAGTTGTAACAATGTTAAATGATGTGTTCTGCCCAAATCTAAAGGATAAAAATGATGATGACAGGATTACGATAAAAAGTGCAGTTGAGGGTACAACAAAAGATGCAAACGGCAATGATATAACATTTAAGCTCGATACATCCAAAAAATATAAGCTGCTTGATGTCACGAACAGCCCGGTAGGAGCAGATGATGATGAAACTATCGGAACAGAGCTGTTTGTCAGAACAGGTATGTCAAGATATACAAAGATAACTCTTGACCATCAGGTTTATTCCGACAGCTGTGTAGATTCAGACGGAAATCCGCTGGGACTTGCGAAAGACAATGGCGATGGAACATATACATTATATGTTTACAATGAAGAAAATGTATCAATAGAACAAGACAAGACAGACGGCAAATATACATATAATTATCATGATGATAAAGACGGTTACACTGACAAGACAACAATGTACACTATCACAAATCTTCAGATAAATCCTGATATACTTGCTGATTATTCGCTTTTGCCGGTAAAGGAAAATTCAACCGGAGGAGATTCAGGTGCATATGCACAGGATATATATCAGAAAATTCTCACGGCATGGAAGTCAGATTTTGCAGTGCTTGACCCAAATACCAAAACTTCATATACATTTGATGAATATTACAATGAAATGATAGGAAACTTTGGTACAAGAGGAAGTGTATGGCAGACGATAGTAGATAATCAGGAAAAAGAAGTACAACAGGATGAGGAAAAGCGTCAGCAGATAGCCGGTGTATCAACGGACGAAGAACTTGCAAGCCTTTTGACTTACCAGCACGCGTACAACGCAGCGTCGAGATATATAAATGTAGTAAATCAGATGCTTGAACATCTGCTTGAAAGACTCGGATAAAACATATAAATGTACTGTCAGTATCTTCTAAGAACGAATCTATCTCAGGATTTTTCCTTTAGAAGCTGCCGGGAGTACATATAAATTCAGGGGAGGAAAATATATGGCATCAACATTTTTTGGATTAAACATAGCTGTATCCGGAATGAACACATACAATGCCGTGTTAAATACAACAGCACACAACATATCCAATACTAAGACAAAAGGATATTCAAAGCAGGTGGTAAACCAGCAGGCAAAAAATGCATTGTCGCTCAGAACATCATTCGGAATGCAGGGTACCGGTGTTGAGGTTACTGAGATAGCAAATACAAGAGATTCTTATTATGACTATAAGTACAGAAAAAGTACAACAACATTTGGATATTATGATGCGGCAAAATATTATATGAGCAGCATAGAAGATTATTTATATGTAAAGGATGACAAGAGTGGAGGACTTTCAACATCGCTTGATTCATTCTTTAAATCACTTATAAATATGACGACTGATTCCACGGATACAACAAAGAGGGCAGAGGCAGCAGGTTATGCCGATTCACTTGGAGAGTATGCAAGGAAAATGTCAATGAATCTTCAGACACTTCAGAATGACATAAATACTGAGATAAGTTCTACAGTTAAGCAGATAAACGCATATGCAGAGCAGTTAGCTTCACTTACAAAGCAGATAAATTCGCTTGAAGTGTACGGAGGACAGGCAAACGATCTGCGCGACCAGAGAGCGAGGATACTTGATGAACTTTCGGCACTTGCCGATGTAGAAGTCACGGAAAAAGTTCCTGAGACAGGAAGCGGACTTCATCAGTACATAGTAGCACTCGGAGGTAATATCCTTGTAGACACATATTCATATAAAACAATATCTGTTGAAACATCTGCGACAAAAGACAATCAGTGTGATATTCAGGGACTCTACGGACTTAAATGGAGTGACGGTCAGACATTTAATATAAGAAGTACGATACTTGGAGGAAAACTTCAGGCATTGTTTGAGATAAGAGATGGAAACAATGGTGAAAACTTTACTGCAAAGCTTACTGACAATGGCAACGGAACAACCTGCGTAGGCAAGGATGCAAAAGGAAAATCGACCATCACATTATCAGCAGAGTCGATAACGGGAGCTAACAATTGCGATCTTGCAAAACTCAGCATACCGGAGTCCAATGCCTGCCTTACGATAGGAGGCATAGATTATAAATATGATTCATTTGAAGTATCAGTGGCATTGGATGGAACATACACATACACATTTACATTGTCAGAAAATCTTGATGCAACATCGACTACTAACATAGAAAAAGCTTATAAAAAAGGTGATTCGGCATCAATAGGCGATTCGGTAGATTTCAGAGGAATACCTTATTATATGTCACAGCTCAATGAGTTTATAAGAACATTTTCGGCGAATGTAAATCAGCTTCAAAATGCAGGATATGATATGAACAATGACCATGGTGTAGATTTGTTTGTAGGACTTGACAGCAAGACAAACAAGCAGATGGATATGATTGAACTTATCAGAAACACAAAAGATGGTTATTACTATCTCAATGGAAGCAAAGTATTTTCGTTCTCAGGAAATATAGATGACTCTACAGACCCGACGAAAATAACAGCAGGGGCAGATAAAAATGATGCAACACTTATAGATTACCTTAAAAACAATGAATATACGATAAAAAAGGATTCAGAAGAAGTTGTAAGCAAAAACGGCATAAAAGGAAAAATATACACACTTGTCAATAAAGATGGTGATGATACAGAGACAATATTTATACCGGATGATGCAAAAAACATATTCTCATTCAGCTCGTCTTCAACAGAGGATGCAAACGGAGATGTTCATTCATCATATTATGGAATTACGGCGGCACGCTTTCAGGCAAACAAGAATGTTGTAAAAGACGGAAGACTTATGGCAGCAGCTAAATATCCGCAGGAAAAAACCGGTTTATCAGAATCAGGAAACCTTGACAGACTTGTTGCATTGCAAAACGATCAGAATATATTTAAGCAGGGAACACCGACGGCATTCCTTCAGATAATGACTGCAACGATAGGTGTAGATTCTAGTAAAGTTGTCGCAGCAGCAACGAACTCAGAAAATATACAGAAATCCATTGAAAACAGAAGACTTTCTGTGATGGGTGTAGACGAAGATGAAGAAGCACAAAACCTTGTTATCACGCAGAACCTGTTAAATGCACAGTACAGGGTTATTTCAGTTATGAATGAGGTGCTCGACAAGCTGATAAATCAGACTGGAGTATAAAACACCAAACCTGACGGTTTGGTGTCAAATCGAGAAATGTTTAAAAGTATAAATTTAGCAGTTCAGTGTAAAAATGTCAGCCGATATTATAGGTGATAAAACAAGGGGGAATAACATGAGAGTTACAAATTCTATGATTTCAAATAGTGCTTCGGCACATATTACAAATGCGAAGAATAGTCTTTTAAAATATTTAGATCAGTACACAACACAGAAAAAGATACAGAGACCTTCTGATGATCCGACAGTTGCCGTTCGTTCTCTGAAACTTCGTACAACATATTCACAGCTTACACAGTATGCTGAGAAGAATGTTCAGGATTCCATGAGCTGGATGGACACAACAGAGACTGCGCTGGAAAATATATCAAAGAAGTTTGACAGTATGAAATCATATTTCAACCAGGGTGCAAATGATTATCTCAAGGCAGATGACAGAAAATCAGTATTGAAAACTTTACAGCAGTATGTAAAGTCAATCTTTGAGGATGAAGCAAACACGGACTATTCAGGAAGATATGTATTTACCGGGTACCGTACTGACACATCACTTTTATTTGAGGAAAATACTGACAAGCTTTCATATCAGATAAAAGAAGATTTTTCATATGCTTCATTTGACAGCATCACGGTAGTAACAGGTGGTGCAAATTACAGTGATACAGTAACGGACGGTCAGACATATACAGATGCGACAGCAAAGACAAATAATGTATATCAGTTAAGACTTTCTTACGATAATTGCTCAAAAGATGCATTTAATCAAACAGGTTCAAACGGTACAGGCATAGCAATTTCATTTACATATAAAGATGCGGCGGGAAAGACACAGACAGAGGTTTATGCAGCAGCAGGATATAAAGGAACACCGGCAGCATCCGGAAATATTATAACTCGTGCATCAACAGATACAAACGCATATGATGTAGGCGATGATGAGATGGTTTATCTCTACGATACAGGAGAGGTGCTCGTAGGCAAGACAAAATATGCGGATATACAGACAAAGCAGGCTGATTTCAGTGTAACATATGTAAAAAATGATTTTGAAAAAGGTGACATCAGACCGGAAATGTATTTTGAATGTACAGCATATGATTCAGTCAACAATAAGACAACAAAATATGCAGATCCAAGTAATCAGGAAATCCAGTATGAGATAAACTATAGTCAGAACATAACAGTAAATACGCAGGCAAAGGATGCGATAAGCACGGATATTTACAGAATGGTAGACTATATAGCCAAGACGGTAAAATATGTCGATGAAGTAGAAACAAAACTTGATGAAGTGGAAAAGATGATATCAAACACTACAGACAAAGACAAACTTGCAACATTAGAAAGTCTTAAGACATCACTCGAAACAGAAAAAGACCTCCGTGGAAAAGTAATGACGGAAGCTTTTGGTATGGGTCTTACGATGGTAGATGAAGCAGGTCAGAAAGTAAGTGTTGCAACATCTGAACTCGGTGCAAAATACAATAGAGCACAGCTCACATACAATAAGCTTCTCGATGAACAGACAGATGCAGAAGATAAGCTTTCAGAAAATGAAGATGTAAGTCTTACGGATGTGTATATAAATCTTACACAGGCGGACAATCTTTATCAGGCATCACTTTCAGCAACGGCTAAGATACTTGGAAATTCACTTCTTAATTATATTTAGAATTTTAGGATGATATGTAAATGGCAATGTTAATTATATTTAAAATTTTATGATGCCATATAGATATACCTGATGATTATATTTAAAAATTCAGAATAATCTGGATTGAAAATAAATAATAAATAAACGAAAATTATTTTATTAGAACAGATGGAAAGGATGCCGGAGGTGATGAATAGAGGTTCATTACTTCCGGTATTCTAAATAGGTATTCTAAATATGTGCTTTTGGCATCTTCTCAAAACGAGTCATTTCGGCTGGATTTCCGATATACTGTTTCCATTTTCTCGTCGTACACACCGTGTACGCATACATACTTTGTATGTATTGCGAAAATGTTATTGTACATCAAAAATCCATCTCGAAATTCTTCGTTCGGGAGATTCCGAGAGCACATTAAATTCAGAACGGAGGTTTGTATGAAAATAGATACAAAATATTTCGGTGAGATAGAAATAGATAATGATAAGATAATTCACTTTGAAAATGGAATTATGGGATTTGAGGAATATAAGGACTTCACTCTTTTATACGACAGTGAAGCAGAGAAAAAGCCGTTTTTCTCATGGCTTCAGTGTGTGACGGAAAAGTCGCTCGCTTTTCCGGTTGTAAATCCGCTAAATGTCATAAAAGACTATAATCCTGTAGTTGAAGATGCACTTCTTGAACCACTGGGTGAACTTAAAGATGAAGATATAGTTCTTCTTGTGTTTGCCACTATACCAAAGAATGTAAAAGATGCATCAGTAAACATGAAAGCACCGGTCATAGTAAATGCAGCAAATGGAAAAGCTATCCAGGTAATACTTGAAAAAGGTGGCTATAAGATAAAGCATAAGATTATAGAAGATATTAGTAAAGAATAGGAATGGAGGGTAGTATGTTAGCATTAGCAAGAAAAATAAACCAGTCGATAATGATAGGCAGCGACATAGAGATAACATTGCTTGAAATAAAAGGCGACCAGGTGAAGATAGGAATAAATGCACCAAAATCCGTACCTATATATAGGAAAGAAATTTATATGCAGATACAGGATGAAAATAAAAAAGCATCAGAGGGTGAAATAGATGTAGAAGTATTAAATAAGTTATTTTCCGGCAAAGCCTAAAATAAGGCGTGGAATTGCCGATATAAAGGATAAAGAAGTTTATGACATTTTTGATTTGGGTTTAATAAGCAGAGCAAAAAACTCATATTTGCTGTAAGTTTTTTTGCATTTATGGCAAATCAGATTAGATCAGATTGAAAAGACAAAAAGAAACAAAAAATGTTACAGTATATGTCAATGGTATCGGTACAAAAAAATTAGTAATCAGTAATTATATTAAAGATTTAATTTTTATTGTACGGGGATAATCATAAAAATTCGGGAATGTAATATAAATGGATTTTTTGCAATTTCGGATAAGCAGCACACAAACATGAAAATCACACGGAGGTGACAATATTATGGAAATAGAATCAATAAAGTCAGTAGGAGCAGCAAACTCAGGAGCAGCATCATCTTATGTACCGCCTGTATCAGATACTTCAGGAAATTCTGTTAAAGTTGTCAATGATACACAGAAAGCAGCAGCGACACCAAGTGAAAGCAATAGCGATTCAAACAATCAGAGCGAAGTGCAAAATCAGGCAAATGAAAATCGAAAGGTAGCTAAGAGTACAATAGACAGCACTATATCTGAGACTAACTCAAAGATAAAAATGTCTAATACTCAGTTGAAATATCATATAGATGAAGAAACTCAGCGTATATCTATCAAGATCATTGACAAGGATACAGACAAAGTTATCCGTGAAGTTCCACCTGAGGAAACACTTGAAGCAATCAAAAAGATATGGGAGATTGCAGGTATCATAGTAGATGAAAAGAGATAACAGGTACATTATCAGGTAATTGTTTGGTGTACCTGCTTAGAATAGGAGGGTTATTATGCCAATAAGAATGACAGGACTTACATCAGGACTTGATACAGAGTCTATAGTAAATCAGCTAATGTCAGCACAGCGTACAAAACAGACAAAAGTTGAAAATAAAAAGCAGAAGCTTGAGTGGAAGCAGGAGATTTGGAAAGGTCTTAATACCAAAATCTATGGATTTTATAAAGACTCGCTTTCAAAGATGAAATATAGCTCAAATTATTCAACAAAAAAAGCGTCAGTGAGTGACTCTACAAAGCTTACGGCAACGGCATCAACAAAAGCGGCAGCAGGGTCATATAAGGTCGCAATAAATAAAATAGCATCTGCACAGTATGTGACAAGTGGAAAACTGGATTATAAAGATACAGATGGAAAAACAGCCAAAACAGCAACATCATCTACAAAGTTAAGTGAACTTGGAATGTCATCAGGTACTGTACTTAAATTAGAAGTGGGAGACAAATCATCAGCTTTAGAAGTAAATGACAGCACAACTATAAAAGATTTTGTAGATTTTTGCAGCAACGCAGGATTAAATGCTACATTTGATGAGAAACAGCAGAGATTTTTCCTTAGTTCAAAAGACAGTGGAGAAGAAAATTCATTTAAGTTGTCTGCAAATGGTTATTCAAGTGATGGACAGACGATTGTAAATAATCTTAACGATGCTGTAGGTTTAACAAATCTTACATCAGATCAGAAAAAGACATATAATTCTATTGTGTATGGAGCGATAGCATCAAATAAAGAAATATCAAGTGATGATATAACTACATTGCAGACATTAGCAAAAAGTTCAGCAGATGCGGAAGCAAACAGTAAGGCAACAGCTTTTTACAGATCGAAGCTCGAAAAGAATTATACATTGTCCGATGAAGATGCAAAGGCAATAGAAGATAAGTATAATGCTAATGGTACACTTACAGATGAGGATAAAGCAACTGCCATTCAAAAAGAAAAAGATGAAAAGAAAAAAGCAGACATTGATAAACAGATGGCAACAGATGAGAGCAAAGCCGCAATAACAACGCTTGTAGAAAGTGGAATCACAGCTCAGAATGTGTCAGATGCTGGCTTAGATGATGCATCACAGTACACATTTGAGTCAAAAACAGAAAGAGATAATGTTGCAAAAGAGGCAGTAAACAATGCGGTGACAGCATACAATAAGGTTGCATCTAAGGGAATCACATCAACAAATAGCGCATTAGCAGCTTTAGGACTTCAAAATGTTGATGGCTCGGCTGTATCTGAATCATCAAATTCTCTTGGAATGGTTGTAACCGAAGCATCCGATACAGAGATCGTTTACAATGGAGCAACACTTAAAAGCAATAATACAAGCATTGAAGTAGCAGGAGTAACACTCGATCTTCTTGGAACGACAGCAGCAGGTGAAACAGTCAATGTAACCGTGAGCAATGATACATCAGCCGTTTATGATACTATCAAAGAGTTCATTACAGAATACAACAGTATTCTTAAGACAATGAATACATATTATGGTGCAGCATCAGCAAGCAGTTATGAGGTACTTACTGATGACCAGAAAAAAGCTATGTCTGACGACGAAGTAGATAAGTGGAATACAAAGATTAAAGATTCACTTCTCCGCAGAGATAGTACCCTTAATAGCCTTATTTCGACATTGAAGACAGATATGATGGGGACAGTGACTGCATCAAACGGTAAGACATATTCGCTTGCTAACCTTGGTATTACGACTTCTTCAAAGAATTATAATGAGGGCGGACTTCTTCATATAAAAGGCGATGAGGATGATGATGAGTTTGCAGATTCAACAAATACACTTATGCAGATGCTTGAGGAAGATCCGGATACAGTAAAAGAAGTATTATCAGGGCTTGCATCAAATCTTTATGACAGCTTAAATAAAAAGATGGGAACGACGACATTAAGTAGTGCACTTACATTTTATAATGATAAGGAAATGGCTTCACAGCTTTCTGACTATAAAAAAGAAATTTCAGATTGGGAGTCCAAACTTAGTGATATGGAAGAAAAATATTATTCACAGTTTAGTGCAATGGAAACTGCACTTGCAAAGATACAAAGCCAGCAGAATACATTGTCAAGTTATCTGGGAAGCTAAAAATTTTAGTGACTGTATTTAATGCATATATTATATAAAACAATTTTATAGTAATTTGTTGTGAAACTTATATTAGATTATAGCGACGGATATTTTTTATTCGTCGCTATAGTTAGAATTGTAAACATAATAAAAATATGATATTATAAATTAAATAATAAGTGAAAATATTATAAAAGAAATGGAGAAGAAAAATGACACCAAATAAGAGAAATGCAGCACAGGCATATAAGCTTAATGCAATAAAGACAGCGTCGCCGGCAAAACTAACAAGTATGCTTTATGATGCGGCAGTGAGATTTACGGATACGAGTATAGAACTTATGGAAAATGATCCAAACAATTTTGAAGAGATAAATAAAAATCTAAAAAAAGCACAGGATTGCATAATGGAACTTAGAATGGGACTTGACTTTAAATATCCGGTAGCAGGTGAGTTTGAAAAGGTATATGATTATATTTACAGACGACTTGTAGAAGGAAATATGACGAAAGATGTAGAGATTATTAAAGATACACTTACACATATACATACTATGCGTGATACATGGAAAGAAGTGGTTCGTCTTAATAATGAAGGTAAAGCGTAGTATAAGTGATTTTATTATACATTTTGTATGATTATTTTGTGCCACAGATGTTTAAGATTATGATTTATCACAGAGCTTAATCTGAAATGTGGCTTATAGATTTTTAAATCTAAAACATTTGCGGAATGGTGACTAATATGGAAAATAAAAGAGTGTATATAACGATACTGTCTGACTCATTAGAAAAGAAGCTTGATGTACTGAAAAAGCTTCTTTTAGTGACAAAAGAGCAGAATATGATATTAAGCGAGAAAGACATTGACAAATTTGATGTATATGGTTTCGATACAGCAGTAGAAAAAAAAGAGAAGCTTATCGGGCAGATGCAGGAGCTTGACAAAGGCTTTGACACTGTTTATGCAAAAGTGGGCAGGTTCCTTTCAGAAAACAAAGAAGAATATAAATCGGAAATTCTTAAGATGCAGAATCTTATAAGAAGTATCACAGATATAGGAGTACAGCTTGAAAGTCTTGAACAGCAGAACAAGACAAAGTTCAATACATTTATAAGAAATAAACGGCATGCAATAAATGATTTCAAACAGTCAAACAGAGTAGCAACATCATATTATCAGAATATGTCAAATCAGCATAGAGAATGGCAGTCGCATTTTCTTGACCAGAAGAAATGATTTTTTGGGGAAAAACTAAAAAAATTTCAAAAAGTACTAAAGTCATGTATCAATCAACCGATATATATATTGAGTAAGTTAATACTTATAGGTTTATCAGAATTTTAGTTCCGGTAAACATAGGCTTTTAACTATATGTGTACGGACAGATAGAAAAAGCAAACTATTAATTATTATCTCAATGGCATGGAAGCCATTGCAAATTCAAGGAGGAAAACATTATGATAGTACAGCATAATATGACAGCGTTAAATGCTAACAGACAGTTAGGTATCACAAACACAAACCTTGCAAGAAGCACAGAGAAGCTTTCTTCAGGTTATAGAATCAACCGTGCATCAGATGATGCAGCAGGACTTTCTATTTCAGAAAAAATGCGTGGACAGATCAGAGGTCTTAAGCAGGCATCTACAAACGCTCAGGATGGACAGTCACTTATCCAGACAGCAGAAGGTGCTATGAACGAGATTCACTCAGTTCTTCAGAGAATGAGAGAACTTACAGTTCAGGCAAAGAACGATACATATTTATCAGAAGATCGTGCAAAGATTCAGACAGAGATGAAACAGCTTCAGTCAGAAATCACAAGAATTGCTACTCAGACACAGTTCAACAAGATGAACCTTCTTAACGGATCATTCCAGAGCAAACAGCTTCAGGTTGGTGCAAATGATGGACAGGTTATCTCATTCAGCATCAATACAATGTCAGCTAAGGCTCTTGGCGTTTCAGGAATTGCATCTGCTATTAGAAAAGCTAAGGGAGCAGATATCGGTACTCAGCTCACAACAATTGATGATGCTATCACGAAGGTATCAACAGCAAGATCTGATCTTGGTGCTATTTCAAACAGACTTGATCATACAATCGCAAATGCTGATAACATGGCTGAGAATCTCCAGTCTTCAGAGAGCAAGATCCGTGATGTAAACATCGCATCAGAGATGGTATCTTACTCAAGCATGAGTATTCTTCAGCAGGCTGGTCAGTCAATGCTTTCTCATGCAAACCAGGCTACACAGGGTGTTCTTTCATTACTCCAGTAATTAAAGGATGTTTTGTTAAGCATACTTATATGCGTAAGAGAGCAGACAGGGTGTTGTGTTTTCATATTATGATTATAACAGTTACTCTGAAAGGAGCTGGCGTAAAGCCGGCTTCTTTTTTTGAAAAGAAATATTAAATAGAAAAGAGGTTAATTATGAGTAGTGAAAAAGAGCAGATTAAAAATACTATTAATGAAGTACAGAAAGTTGTAGATTTATTTTATCAGCAAAACGATAAAGATGCCTTTGATAAATTTTTGATTGTATTAGAAGATATGACAAATGCTATTGACAATCTTGCAACATATAAAAATACTAATCCGGGATTTGCAATGGATGATAAAAAAATATTTAGTATATTAAGCAATGCTATGGAAGCCCTTGAATCGGATGACAAGGTGCTTTTGGCAGATATATTACAGTATGATTTTATAGAATATATTGAAAGTCTTGTAGAAAAAATGGAATAAAATAAAAGAGCAAAGGAATCGAAATAATTATGAAATTGCTTGATTATAATCTGGAAAAATTAAAAAGTAAAAATGAGTATCTGTATGATTGCATAAACACAATTTTAGCTGATCAAAGAATATATGACGAAATATCAAACAAATTTTTTGTGATTGAAACAAAAAATGGCAGTAAAACAATAGAATGTTTAAGTGGTCATAATAAAATAAGACTGAACAGTATGTATAATCCTGAGAGAGAAGCACAAAAATGGGTAATAAATTTTAATAATATATCAAATTATACATCCGTGGCTATGTTTGGTATCGGAAACGGAGTATTTTATAATGCGTTGAAAGAAAAGTTAAATTTACACGCAGATATATTTTTATATGAACCGGATGTTAAGTTATTTATTTTTTGTTTAGCCAATTTTGATTTGTCGGATATATTATGTAATGACAAAGTTTTTTTGTATATAGATGGTATAAATGGTGACAGATTTTTAGAAGATATGTCAGAAAAAATAAATTGGGCAATGTTGTCAACGCAGCTTGAGTGTTTTCATCCGGCATATGATAAGCTTTACAAAGAGAAGTATTTTAAATTTGAGTATGAACTTGAAGAATTTAGAAACATTATGATTGCCAGAAAAAACACATCACTGCTATATGCAAAAAAATTTACTGTAAATGCATTAAAAAATCTAAGGTTTATAAAAGAAAGCAATTATATTAGTGAATTAAAGGGAAAAATAGATAAAGATGTCCCTGTGATAATTGTGTCAGCAGGACCGTCACTTGATAAAAATATAAACATTTTAAGAAAGGCAGAGGGAAAAGCCTTTATATTGACGGTTGATACAGCAGTTAAATACCTGCTTGCAAATGACATCAAATTTGACGCTATAGTAACTGTAGACGGCAGAAAGAGTCTTAAACACTTTAATGATGACAGATGTAGCCGATATCCGTTATTTACTGTACCGGATGCAAAAAGTGATGTACTTGAAAAAAATCATTCAAGAAAAATATGGATAAATGGAACTGGTTATTTACAGGTTTTATATGAAAAGTATAATTTAAAATTTCCAAAATATATTTCTGGAGGTTCTGTTGCAACGGCAGCATTTTGGATATCAGAAATTTTGGGAGTGAAAAAGATAATTCTTGTAGGGCAAGATCTTTCATATGACGGTGAAATGGCTCATGCAGGAAAAATAAAACAAAATGCAGAGTGGAAAGATTCACGGGAAATATATGTTGAAGGTTTATACGGAGGCAGAGTGAAGACAAGAGCCGATTGGTTAAACTTCATTAATTGGTTTGAAAATGCAGTTGAGAGAGTAAAGGGAAAAACAGATGTTATAGATGCTACCGAAGGTGGAGCTAAAATTGCAGGAACATTAATTATGCCGTTGCGTGATGCCATAGAAAGATATTGTAACAAAGAATTTAAATTCTCGGAGATTTTAAAAGAACTGCCTGTTACATTTGATGAAAGAGTATATACAAAATTATGCAATGATATATCCGGGATAAAAAATGGACTTGCGGAAATATCTAAGGCAGCAAAAAAAGGAAGTATGTCAGCGAGAGATAATATAGATATGCTTAAGAATAAAAAATATTTACCAGATAAGTTAAACCGAAATCAGGAAATAATGGTTCAATCGCAGAAACAGATTCAAAATCAGGATATATATATTCTTCTTGATGAATATATATCAGCAGATATAGAAGAAAGATTAAGTACGGTTGGTGAGCATTATGATAATGTCAGGGATGAATTATTGGAAAAAAGTATAAATTCTAAAGTTTTGTTTGATGCTTTAGAAAAAGCAGCAAATGAATTGTTACCTGTTTTAGAAGATACAATAAAGCATCTTTAGGCAGCAGAGGAATATAGAATATGAAAAAAAGCATACAATATTTGGACAACATAATAAGAGCAGTATCTGAAAATATATATTATAAAAAAAATAAATTGTTTGATAAAACAGACAGAATTTGCGAATATGTTTCTGAAGAATTACAAAAGCTGGTTGTTTTTTTTAAAGAAATAAATGACGAAAAATTACAACAGCAGTTTATGGAACTTAGGGAAAAAAACGATGTATATGGCGGTGAATTTTTAAAGATTGTATGTAAGATAAAAGAATATATATTGAGTAAGTATAAAACAGATGCATCTTTGTATTGCACTAAAAATCTGGATTTATTATTTAAAACAGATAAAAAATTGTATAAATATGTTATTGATAGCAGATTATCATGCGGCAGTGAAGAAAGAAAATACCAAATAGAATGGAATAGAATATTTGATATTTCGATGATAATTGAGAAAGAAAAAAGAGAAAAGATTAATATTTGTTCTTTTGGAAATCCGTGGCAAGAGGCATTGCTTTATGTACATAGTATAAATGACAATGCGGATGTGTGTATAATATTTGGCTTTGGGCTGGGGTATCATATCCAGGAAATGGCGGCAATGTATCCCAATATGGAGATATATGTGTTAGAGAATGATATTGAGCAGATAAGAACAGCAATAAATTATAGAAATATGACAGATATATTGGCAAATAGAAGAATCCATATTATATATTGCAATGAAATATTAGAGTATGCCGGAAATTTGGAAAGAATTACTCAAAAATATGACGGATATATAATTGATTGTAAAATGTGGATGCCATCAGTTAAAGCAATAGAAAATAATGAATTAAAAGAACTGTTAGAACAGTATAATATTTCTTTTTTTTCGATGGAGTATTTTAAAAATGATCTTATACGGAATTTTGATAACAATATATCATTAAATGATGATAATATAGATGATATAAGAAAAAATGTTATCGGAAAAAATGTAATATTGATTGCTGCGGGACCATCTCTTGAAAATGAACTTGTGTCTCTAAAGGATGTTTTAGAGTCAAACGAAAGACAAAACATATGCGTTATCTGTGTTGGAAAGATTAGCAGGAAGTTGTTGGAAAATAAAATTAAGCCTGATTACATAGCTGTTACTGATGCAAAAGATAGTACAAGATGGCAGATATCTGGCATTGAAGATTGCGGAATTCCATTGTTGTATCTTTCCACAGCAGCATCAAATGTTGTAAGTTCATATACAGGAAAGAGATATATTGCTTACCAAAACGGTTTTGAAAAGGCTGAAAAAATGGCAGAAATAAAAAAAAATACATTATTTGATACCGGTGGTTCAGTAGCAACATTTGTCATAGATGTTGCAATAAGGTTTAAGTGTAAAAGTCTTATATGTGTAGGTCTTGATTTGGGGTACGCAGGCGAAAGTTCCCACGCATTAGGTGTCGGAAAGAAAATTGTTGATAAAAACAGACTGAAGAAAGTTGAGGCTGTTGGAGGAGAGGTTATTTATACAAACAAGAACTTGGATTTATATAGAAAATGGATAGAAAAAAGGGTTTTAAATGAGAAAAATATAAACATGATAAATGCATCACATGGTGCGAGGATAAATGGAATGGAAGAAAAGAGTATAAAAGATATATTTAGAAAAAAATATGAAGTTTTGGCGGTAATACCAGCAAGAAGCGGTTCTAAGAGTGTTAAAGACAAAAATATAAGACTGATTGCCGGAAAACCTATGATAGCCTATTCGATAGAACACGCATTAAAAAGTCCTAGTATAAACAGAGTTATAGTAAGTACGGATAGTGAAGTATATGCAAATATATCAAAAGAATATGGAGCGGAAGTTCCGTTTTTGCGTCCAGATGAATATGCTACGGATACTGCACTTGATATAGATGTATTTAAACATGCATTGTCATACCTTAAAGAAGAAGAAAATTATGTGCCGGATATAGTAGTTCAGCTTAGACCAACTTATCCTATAAGAGATATACAGGATATTGAAAATATGATAAAATATCTAATAGAACATCCGGATGTTGATTCGGTCAGATGTGTGGCACCGGCAAAAGAAATACCGTATAAGATGTGGTTTATGGATCAGGATGGATTATTAGAACCAATTATGAAAGACATTCCTGAGTGTTACAATATGCCGAGACAACAGTTGCCAAAAGTATATTATCAAAATGCCTGTATAGATGTATTTAGAACCACTGTCGTTACGGAGAAAGATTCTATGACGGGAGATGTTATAGCTGGTTATCAGATGAATGAGAACTATGATATAGATACTGAAGAAGATTTCATTAGAGCAAGTGAAAGTATCAAAAGGGGACTTTAATAATGGAATATTTAGAAAAAAATCTTGAAAAATTAAGAAAATACCGTAAATATTTTTATGAAAAACTTATTGATATTATGCAAAAAGGAGATTTGAAGTATGATAGGTTTAATATTCTCACAACAAGAGACGGGGACAAAACAATAGAAATTGCAGTAGGAAATGAAAGGCATAGATTGAATAGCCTCTATAGTCCTAAAAAAGAAGCGGAAAGGTGGGCTGATAAATATAAATTTAACAATATAAATACATCAGTAGTGATGTTCGGTATCGCAAATGGTGTTTTTGCAAGAGCAATACTTGACAAATTGAAAAAGGATGCTGTCTTTTTTCTTGTGGAACCGGATTTATCGTTATTTGTCTATTGTCTTAAAAATTTTGATATGCGTGATATAATATCAGATGCAAGGGTACATTTTTTTGTTGATACCATAAATTATGAAGATATTTATTTTTCTTTTTTAAATACGATTACAGAAGTTATGCTTCCTAATCAAATTGTCTGTACATATCCGGAAATGGATAGGATTTATGGTGATAAAGCTCAGAATTTCATGGAGATTATTAAGAATTGCTATAGTGTGCAAGTGTCACTTGGGATAGATTTTAACAATGTTTATGAGAAAACAATATATAATACTTTTAAAAATCTGCATTTTATTAAAGAAAGTAATTATTTGACGGAATTTATAGGAAAGATATCTGATGATGTGCCGATTATTATAGTGTCGGCAGGTCCTTCACTTGATAAAAATATAGATGATTTAAAAAAAGCAGAGAAAAAAGCTTTTATTGTTGCTACGGACACAGCTGTCAAAATATTGATAGCACATGATGTTCCTTATGATGTTATAATAACAAAAGATGTAAAGAAAAGTTCTATACATCTAAAGGATGAAAGATGTCATGATCATCCTATGATAGCAGATATATGTTCTAAAAATAGTATATTGGAAGAAAACAAAGGGCATAAGATATGGAACAACACATCTAATTTTATGTGCAGGCTGTATGCCAAATATGGATTAAAATACACATCGTGTATGCTTGGAATGTCAGTAGCAACAGATGCATTTACGATGGCTGAGCTCATAGGTGCCAAGAGAATAATTTTGATAGGGCAGGATCTTGCATATGCTGGAGAGTATTCACACGCAGGAAGTGTAGCAAATCATAGTTATGATAATATAAACGGAATTTATGAGATAGAAGGAATTTATGGGGATAAAGTAAAGGCGAGAGGCGATTGGGTAGATATGATTCACTGGTTTGAAGCAGAAATTGCAAAAGTCAGGGATGATATAGATGTTATTGATGCAACGGAAGGTGGTGCTAAGATACAGGGAACGAGAATAATGAAGCTTTCAGAAGCTATAGAACTGTATTGCAAGAAGAAATTTGACTTTCAGGAAGTATTAAATCAGATGCAGCCCACATTTTCGGAAGATATGTATGAAAAATTAAGAGAGGACCTGTACAATATGAAAAAGGAGCTGAGTGATATATATAGTTGTTCAGAGGAGGGGATTAAAGCTGCGGATGATATGCTTTTATTACTTGACGGACAAGAAACTCAGCAGGCAGACATAAAGCTTGGAGAAAAAGCGGAGATTGTCAAGAAAAACATGAAATTTATTGAAGAACAACTGGTTTATGAAATAATAAATGATTATATGGAAACAAAAATTAAAAGTGCATTAAAAATAAATATGCTCGGTGATGATAGAACAGAAAATGCAAAGTTTTCATGTGAGTTATCAAAGGAAGCATTTAATGCAGCAATAGAGACGGTAGATTACGCAATGCCAATCTTACAGGAGGCATTGGAGAGTATATGAGAGAAGTGGAGGATAATAAAATGAGCAGATTATTTAATGATTTATTTATTTTTGAGATGGCAAACAGTCATCAGGGAGATGTGGAACATGGAAAAGACATCATCCATGAAATGGGAAAGATTGCAAGAAAGTACAATATAAATGCAGCAGTAAAACTACAATATAGAAATCTTGATAATTTTATACATCCTGATTATGTAAACAGAACCGATGTACCACATGTGCCAAGATTTATGAGCACAAGACTTACATATGATCAATTTACTGAACTTGTTGATGCTATCAAGGAAGAGGGAATGATAGCCATTAGTACACCATTTGATGAGGGTAGTGTAGATTGGTGTATGGAACAGGGAATAGATATCATAAAGATTGCAAGCTGCAGTTCACTTGACTGGCCACTACTCGAAAAGGCAGCAGCAACGGGTAAACCGCTTATTATATCTACAGGTGGAAAAACATTATCAGACATAGATAAGCTTTATAATTTCTTTTCACACAGAAAATGTGATTTTGCATTTTTGCATTGTATTGCTGAATATCCGGCACCTGCCGACCATCTGCAACTTGATTTTATTGACCGCATGAATAAAAGATATAGAGATGTTACAATAGGATATTCCGGTCATGAAGATCCTGATGATAATACGGTTGCAATGCTTGCTGTTGCAAAGGGGGCAAAGATACTTGAAAGACATGTTGCACTGCCGACAGAAAAATATTCAATAAATGCGTATTCAATGACACCTGCTCAGGCAGATAAATGGGTTGAAGCAGTAATAAAAGCAAGAACTATATGTGCCACAAAGAAAGAAAATGACAAATATGTAAGCCAGGCAGAGATTGATTCTCTTAATTCTCTTATGCGTGGAGTATATCTTAAACATGATGTAAAAGCAGGAGATACAATAGGCATTGATGATGTATTTTTTGCCATGCCATGTCAGGAAAAACAGATGAATAGTGGAGAGTTTAACGATGGTATAGAAGTATCCAGAAATTATGCAGCTAATGAGGCACTTTTTGAGACAAGACATATTACATCGACAAAGCTTGCAAGAAGTGTTATACATGATGCTAAAGGTATGTTGTATGAGGCTGGAATTGTACTTGGAGATGACATAGAGATAGAACTGTCACATCATTATGGGATGAAGAATTTCAGACAGACAGGTGCTATCATAGTAAGTGTTATAAACAGAGAATATTGTAAAAAAATACTTATAGTGCTTCCGGGGCAGAAACATCCTATGCATATGCATAAGATAAAAGAGGAAACATTCCAGCTTTTATATGGAGACCTTGAAATTGTGCTCGATGGAGAAGAAAAGGAGCTTAAGGCTGGTGATGTTCAGACGGTTCTTCGAGGACAGAAACATGCATTTACATCAAGAAATGGTGCAATATTTGAAGAGATTTCAACAACACATATACGCAATGATTCATATTATGATGATCCTAAAATAAGTAAACTTGACCCTATGGATAGAAAGACAATATTGCGTAAGTGGTAATAAAAAGGTGGAGTGAATTGGATTGGATATAAGGAAATTTAAAAGTGAAAATTATAGTAAAATATAGAGGAAAGGGATTATAGATAAATTTTTGAGTGTATTGTCAAGTGACGATGAGATAATAAATGTAATAATATAAAAACGGTAAGCTATATAAAATTTTTTGTATAGCCTA